>SDBT01004278.1_pt1 | contig 24309 bp, 12 predicted proteins | sample 2277101 | NCBI WGS metagenome assembly SDBT01 (sample SAMN10404973, study PRJNA504765) | marine sediment metagenome | isolation source: marine sediment core GS10_PC15, 103 cmbsf | place: Arctic Ocean: Southern Knipovich Ridge | collected 2010 | reverse complement strand
ATACTAATATACAAATATTCTACCTACTCTCTAGCCGCAAAAAGCTAACTACTTCTCACTCACATCTTATAATCTTAAAATAAGCATATAATACTAAAATACAAATATTCTACCTACTCTCTATCTGCAAAAAGCTAACCATCTACTAAACATTCCTACTGAGGTCCAATGCAATAGGTCTTAATATTTGACCCATTATTATAGAAGTAAATTGAATATTTATTTTTTATGGGAGAATCTTAATTATATGAAAAAAAGTTTTCTACTTGTTCTGATGGAAATATAGTTATACTGTTAAAATTTCTAATTTCTTCTCATAAAATTTTTTTAATATACAATGCAAACTCCAAAATATTTACATAATATCTTCTGATATTTAATTATCAACATTATTAAAGAATTAAATTTAGAAAGATTATTAATTATCTTTTTAATAATTAAGACACATATAGGCAAAGTTGGATTTAAATGTTTTATGAAATGGAGAACTTGCGGAAGATTGGATTTGATATTTTAATTAATCATTTTGAACCGTTTTTACGGAGATATATAATTAATGAAGTCTTAGTTAAGAATTTTGGAACTAATTGGAGAGATAATATTCCAAAAAAAATTATTGAATGTCTAGGAAATAGAAGAAACATTGAAATTTTAGCAATGGAAATCGATGCGTTTTTTGAAGAGCTACTCTTTTCAGATTTAAAAGATATTATAAATAGGAATTATGCATATTGTGAAGAGCTAATAGGAGGTCTGGTCCAAGAGTTATTTATACAACTGATGAATGAATTAAATCTAAAACTAAATCTGTTTTTCCTTCAAGTGCCTTATGATCCTTATGCATTACAAGAGCTAGTCTATTTACATCTATAGTCAGTTTATCATTTATATAGATATGATGTCTTTCAAAAGTGAAGGTTTTCTTCAAAAGTGAAGGTTTTCTTAAAACCAAGGTATGAATGAGAACAAAGAAGATATCGCCGTAACAATTAAAATAATCAAGATATAAAATCTCTTCCATTTCTTTTTAATCAGACTAAAATCAACTAAAAATCCTAGAGCTAAAATTGCTATCGTGTTTAAATTCATGCCAATTCGGATTTGTTCATAAGTATGTTCGTCATTCAGCTTTGGGTAAATTATATTTTTATACATATAATTTTCAAAACCCGTAAAATTCACAATGATATCAAACGGAGTAGAAGGAGTATATAAAAATATAGGCATTGCTATATTATATGTATTGTTGTAAGAGAACGTCCAATTATACACTGGATTATCCAGCATGTCATGATTTAGACTACAGTTTGCATAAAAATTATCAAACCAATCAGTATAATTATCGTACCCTAACCAAATTAATTGAACTATTTCTTCTGAAAAAAGCCATTTTTTCTTCGGTTCAGGAACCAAGTATTCATCACCATAACGATATCTATAATCAACAAGGTCGGTTATAGCATACCAAATTATATTCATATGACCCCATAGTGCGTTATACATTATTAAATCTGCTTCTAACTTAGAAATCAAGCTATTATTAAGTTTCATAGCAATCTCGTAATCTAGAAAATATATGTTAATAGCATCATCCAAAACTCTCTCATAATGCCGCCATAATTCAGCTTTTAATTCCGTATAATAAATCCGCTCTTCTTCATAATATTTTATCGATTCTTGTAGGTTATCTGCGACCAGTAATTGAAATATTGAAATTCCCATTATAAATAAACTCACCCCAAAAACGACTGCTTGGAATGATTTCTTCCTTCTCTTTTCTTCTATCAATGGTAATCCTTAACTTTTTTGTATAAATGATTAATATTTTATTTTGAGGATTGATTATTTAAATTTTTTCCTTCTTTCTTCAATTATGATTACTAGAATCTTCAATATTTTATTTATTATGGATTTTTTTTAACCTTTTATTTTTTTCATTCCCTCAAGTTTATTTTTTCTGGCCATCCTATCCAATTTTGGATTAAATTTCCATTCTTCCTCAAAAAGTTCGAAATCTACCTTTGGGATAACATCAAAATCATTCATCTTAATTCTTCTTTGGAGATATAACAAAAAAATAGATGGACATTCGACAATCTCTGATATAATTCTTAAATCATTTATAAATTTTTTTATCCATATTTATTTTATTTCAAACTAATATCCAATCTTAGGATTCGCTTGCTTTGCTAAGTTACAAGAGGCGCATAACACTTGACCATTGCTCACAATGGTTTTTCCACCACTACTATGTGGGTTTTTATGATCTGCGTGATAATCCTTCCAAGGCACTTTCGTAGAGCATTCTGGATTTTGGCAGATACCTTTATCTCTCCGATATATTGCTATTCTTTGAGACTCTGAGAATCCTCTTGTATCATCCTTCAATTCAAAAGATGGATTCAATTCTAAAAATCGTCCTATCATTAATTTAAACCGTTCTCTAATATTTTTCTTACTTGTTGTTCCTGACTTGTTTGCATCATAAAAACGAACAACCTCAGGTTCAATAGGACCCATAGCATCTCTACTAGTTTCGATTTCTTGAAAAAAATCTTTGTAGAAATCGTAAATTTGCTTTTCTTTTCCCTTAAACACATAATTCTCTAATAATTCCTTAGTAAATAGAAAGAAATTTACAAACCACGCTGGTTTAGAAAGCTCTGGAAATGTTGTTTCCTTAATTATTTTGCCCATAAAATTTAAAACTCTTTTTGCATCCTTACAAAATTTAGCGCTGCTCTTGGCATCTTTATTATTATCAAAGAATTCATAGATTTTAGGAGCACCTATATCTTGAATTCCTTCTTTCGAGAGAATAAAGATAATCCCTACTAACTGAAAACCACGATATCTATGTAAAGAAAAAGGAATCTTGCTAAATAATGAATGTTTTGCTAATAATCTCATTATTAATGTAATGGTTCCAGGAAAAGCATTGAGCTTTTCTCCAGTACTTAATGGTTTTCCCGATTGAAGTCGCCTAAATAAGCTCCTTACCGCTTCATCATAATAATTTTCTAACATAACATTAGAAATAGAGTAATTGTCAAAATCTACTTGCATTTTGGGGGATAGATCTTCATACTTATTTCCAGCTAAAGAGCTTTCTGAATATTCAGAAGATAGTGGAAATTGGTTATTAAGGAACTCCCAGATAGAAGTCAATCTTTGCTGACCATCCACAATCTCTAATTCCGTATTAGATACCTTCCTGATGAAGATCTGGGGGATAGGATACTTCCTTATAATCGAATCAATGAGGTATTGTTTCTCTGGTAAGGCCCATACTTCTTCTCGTTGGTAATCTTCATTTACAGTATACCAATCTCGATGAATTTTAAAATGAGATATAGTTTTTTGATCAGAATAACTACTTAACATTTTTCAAATTACCTTTTATGTTAAAAATTAACAATCTTTCATCTTCAGATAGAGTATGAAATTGGTTACGTAATAATTCATGATATTCCTTCCAATATATCTTATTTTCAAAAAATTGTCTATTAATTAAATTCTCACGTAATTTAGTCTTGAGTAGTTTGGATGGTTGGTATCCTCTCCTGCAAATTGGTATCCTCTCCTGCAAATTGAAGGGTGGGTATAAATACTCCTTGCCCGTAAATCATATAAAAAAGAATTACAAAAATGTAAAGAAATGAAAACATTTATATATAAAACATAACCTTTTAAATATATTCGGAAGTACTTCAGGTTGCTGTATTTCTTGAGCAAAAGCGAAAAAAAAGAAAGGCTTTAAATTTTGCGACAATTGATTTCAATTTAAAATCTTAATGTTAAATAGGGTGAAAATTATATCAGAAAAGAAAACTTTTTCTCCCCCAAAAATTTCATTACTTAAAGGTGGTGGGGCAATCCATAATATCGGACAGAAAATTGCTACGATAGACCAGCTTATACACCTAAGGTTAGTAAAATTATATCAAAATGATTTATTGTGGCTGATCCTGAAAATATAACAGAATACTGCGGTGCTCCATAATATGATATTTAAAATTTAAAAAAATTTAGGAGGTTAATAAATGTTTAAAAAACTAAAAAAAATTGAAGGAGATGCTCCTTCTTTAGTCAAGAAAAAAAGCTCTTCAAAAGATTTTGCAGTCCGTGGTCGGCTATTATATGCCGATGGACAACCAGTAAGTGGAGTAAAGGTAGAAGTGTTTGATATTCATCTTGACAAGGATATCTCGATTGGAAAAGGTAATACCAATGAAAAAGGAGAGTATGAAATTCTTTACTCAACTGAAGATCTCTTTCGTGTGGATGAAGATAAACCAGATATCATCATTAGGGCTTATGATGAAAAGAATCAAATAATTGCTAGTTCTCCAGTAATAATAGAACCCGCTAGAGATCAGGTAGTTGAGCTTATATATAATAATGAACCGTTTCGAGGTTTTTCAGAGTTTAAACAGCATAAAATGAAATTAAAATCAATATTAAATGACAAAAGTATTGAGGAGATAAAAGCAGACAGATTTTTTTTGCTGTCTAAAAAATTAGGGATAAATCCTCGTCATTTAACATATTTGATACAAAGTCTAAAACTTAAAAACAAATCTAAGATACCCGCTAAATTGTTTTATGGACTTTTTAGGCAGAATTTACCAACTGATATTGGTGTGTTAATTACTCAGGATTCTAAAACTCTTCAAAAGTGTCTAATAAATTCTATGAGACAAAATATTATCAACATTAAGCCTCGAGAATTTATTGAATCCAATTTAAAGAAACTTTATAATTTGAAATTAAATTTAATCAAAGAAAAGCTGGATCAGGATAAGGGTGTATTTTCTTCTTTGTTAAATACCTTAGGTATTTCTGCTGAGAATAGAAAAATGATACTAGATCGTTATTTTACTCATAAAGGTCCTGCTAAAGAATTTTGGAATAATATGAAAGAGGAAAAAGTATTAGGAGAAGAAACAGTTAAAGTAATCGAGAATTTACAATTTACTTTACAATTAGGCGTATTGACCCTAAATAATATTCCTCTTGTTCAAGAACTACAGAGAAAAGAGTTTGAATTTATAAGAGATTTGACTAAATATTCTTTTTCGGATTGGGAAGAATGTCTTAAAAGTGGAACTGTTAAAGTCCCTGACTCTATTCCGGGAGATAATGATGATGAGAAGAAGAATAATTATATCAAGACGATTATACGAACGTTAGAGATTGCTTTTCCAACAGATATGTTAATTAATCAAATTAAAGGTAATTTCTTTTATGCAAGTGCTAGAGATATAAAGGAATTTTTTAATAATCACCAGGATTTTGATATCCGTACAAGTTCTATAGAAACTTATAAAGATGTTTCTAAAAAGATAAAAAACCAAATTCAGGTTATACGACGTCTTTTTACAATAACTCCTCGCTTTGAGAAATTTAAAACAATTGAAACTTTGATGAGTGATAAAGTACATTCAGCCTATTCCATCCGTTTGAAAGGAAAGAGCGCGTTTGTCAATAAATATGAAAAAAGGTTAGGAAAAAATTATGCTCAGCAAATTTACTCAAAAGCTAGCCAAATCTATTCATTAACCATTAATTTATTTGCTCGACATTCTGCTTCGATGAATAAGACACAGCTAAGGGTGTTACCAAATAATTATGATTTCAAGGATGCAAATGATAAAAATAAGAGAGAAGTTACTACTAGAACAGCTGCTTCAACCTCTACCGAAGGTTCTGGAAATAATAGAGGAAATAATAATGGTAATAATCATCATGGTGGTGGTGAAAGAGAAGAAACTACAACTGGAAGTGATTCTATAACAGATACCGGAGATTCAGGTGATGGTAATCCAGGTGTAGAAATTCCAAATTGGAGATCTATTTTTGGTCCATTCGAACTGTGTGAGTGTGAACATTGTCGCTCAATACACAGTCCAGCAGCTTACTTAGTAGATTTATTAGCATTTTTAGATAAACATCAAATACTTGAAGTTTTATATCAACGTAGGTCTGATTTAGGTAATATTGAACTAAATTGTGAAAATACGAACACTATGCTTCCTTATGTTGATTTGGTGAATGAAGTTTTAGAAAATATTATTATAAAAATTAATTCACCAGATACTCGTTTAAATTGGACTTTAAGTGAATTACTGGTTGTAGCAAGTCAAGCAGATACAAAAAACCAAACAGAATGGGGTTCAAACGAATTACGAGTAGAACCAGAACATCTCGAGATGGATGCGTATAATATTTTGAAGGGAGTTTCATATCCTTGGATTCTACCATTTAATTTATGGGCGGAAGAGTCTCGTGTATATCTTAACCATTTAGGGATTCCACGACATGAGATAATGGATATTTTTAGACTCATAGATGAAGCTAATAAAACACGAATAATCGCAACAGAAGCTTTAAACCTCGAAGAACTAGATTATAATTACATTTTTGAATCTAATGTATCTACTCCTGAAAATTGGGGGATGAGCGATGCTGATTGGGTTAATAAACTTAAAATAGTATCGCTTTTCCTAAAAAAAGCTAATATTAAATATAAAGAATTATTGACATTGCTTGAAACTAGGTTTATAGATCCAAATAAAAACATTAAGGTTAGCTTTCCTAATGTAGACTGTAATATTGAAGAAGCTACTATTGATAATTTATCTGAAGTAGAATTGGGTCATATTAAACGGTTTTTGAGATTACAGAAAAAATTGGAATGGTCTACTCGACACCTTGATGCTGCGATTAATACATTTCCCTTAGATAGTGGTAAACTTAGATATTCTCATCTGGAACATTTTTACTTTATCAAAGAATTAAAGAAACTCGTAAAAGTGCCATTTCTGGAAATGTTAAGTTGGTGGGCTTCTATTGATACACTCCTTGAAGAAGAGTATCCTACGCTTTATGAAAAAGAACGATCATTATATGATAATTTATTTTTAAATAGGACTACTAGAAGATTTGATCCAGATAATGACATTTTTATTCTAAATAATACGGGAACCGAACTTAAAGATACTACTGGGATATTAGACAGTGAAGATGTAATGCCAATAATTCTAGCTGCATTACGAATAAATGCTGAGGATCTCTCTCTTTTAATTGAAAATAGCGATGTTTTAAATAAAATTAAGGAATTAAACCTGAGTAATTTATCACTATTACACAGAGTAGCCACATTGGCACGAGCCCTAAAGCTTTCTGTAGAAGATTTTTTAATCCTTCGAAATCTAAGTAACATTGATCCATTCGTAAGTCCTGAGAAAACCAAGGATTTTGTAAAGTTAGCGCAACTCGTGAAACAATCTAAATTTAAATTAATAGAGCTGGATTATCTTCTTAGAGATAACGCTCAAGCAAATTCTCCTGTTAAACCATATGATGAGGAAATTTCTCAATTACTCAGTGAAATTCGCGGTGGATTACAAAAGATTGCTGAAGAATATGGATTATCACCAGATCCAACTGGAGAACGCACATCTCAATTATTATCTATAGTACTATCAGAAACAATCGAAAATAAGGAAGAAATTGTTGGAAACGCTATCAAGTTAATAAATGGTCCCCCACCAACTTCAAGTATGCAAGATGAAATCAACAAACAGAAATCACTCATCGATGAATATTTTAAAGATTTTCTTGATGTGGAAGAAGCAAAAGCAAAATTAGTGGATCCTGGGGATTTAACAAATATTGATGAACGATTCAGCTATGTATTAGATGCACTGCTAACTTATCTAAAACAACAAACGTCTGAAAACTTTGTAATACAGAAAATTGCGGATGTTTTTAAACTGGAATTAGAGGCTAGTGATTTAATACTTAAAAGTTTATTACCTTCATTAATCGAACCCACGAGAAAGACATTATATGATTTCTTGGCTTCAGCTTTCGTTGATAGTGGGAACGGTGAGGATAATCCCATAACCTCTGATAACTTTGGGGAGTATTTTACGATAGTACGAAGATTAGATAAAAATGCGACTCTTGTTAATGGTTTTAATCTTCCCTCAGAAGAACTTGAATGGATCTATGATGTCGGTCCTACACTTGGTTGGTTAGATATGAGAAACCTGCCTTTACAACCTGAGATTCACCCTCCGGTTGAAATGTTTGAAAGATGGGAAAGAATGGCAGAAATGAAGCGTCTGAATAAGGATTGGCCTTCAGGAGAGCCAACTATATATGTATTACTCAGAAATTTGAATTCTGAAGATATGGCTGATGATGATTTTCGAGAAGATCTTAATGCTCGAGTAGGATGGAATATCGATGATCTTGAATTCTTAATGGGTTCAAATGGTTATAATTTGGCATTTCCAGATAATTATAAATCTCAGGATGGACTAGAAAGATTAATCCTTTTTAATCGAGCTTTTAAAATAACAAAACGCATAGGTGCATCTGCTGAACAAATTTGGGGTTGGAATACTCACTTTATAAATATGGAACAAGCAAACAATATTAAACAGGCAGTTAAATCCAAATATGAAGATGATAAATGGATCAAAATTGCAGAACCACTTCGTAATAATTTAAGGAAAAAACAGCGTCAAGCTCTCGTTGACTATTTTGTGTTTAATACCACTGATGAAGAGTTTGACGCTGCTAATGATTTATTTGGTGTCTTTCTGATAGATATTGAAATGGATCCTTGCATGCTAACCTCCCGCATCAAGCAAGCTCTTAGTTCTGTGCAACTTTTTATCCAACGTTGCTTGATGGGTCTTGAGCAACCTACTGCAACTCTTTCTACCGATGCTGCAGAAGAGTGGAAATGGATGAAAAATTATCGAGTTTGGGAGGTCAACAGAAAAATCTTTTTGTACCCTGAGAACTGGATCGAACCTGAACTTCGGGATGATAAGTCGCCTTTTTTCATTGATTTAGAGAATGAACTCTTACAAAGAAACATAACAGATGAAACAGTTGAGCTACCTTTTCTTAATTATCTAGAAAAATTGGATGAAGTTGGTCGATTAGATATTAGTGGTATGTTTTATGATAAAGATACTTCTAATCCTGACGAAATTGATGAAACTATTCATGTCTTCGGGCGAACCCAAACCAAGCCTTATATATATTATTATCGAAAATTGATAAATCAGGCTTACTGGACTCCTTGGGAGCGTGTTGGGCTTGATATTGAAGAGGATTACGTGATCCCTATTTTTTATAATCGACGAATTTTCTTATTCTGGCCAATATTCAAAGAAAAAAAAGACCGTTCTCAAGGTTTACCAGATACTCCTGAAGAACCAAAGCGTTATTATGAAATAGATCTTGCTTGGAGTGAATATAGAAATGGTAAATGGCAAGCCAAAAAAATCTCTGAAAATCCTATTGGAGATTTTTGCCTTCGAGGTTTAATCGTTGACACGATGAAGACTAAATTTACATTCCGTGGGAGTATATCCGGAAACGATCTCTTTATTTATTGCTATTACAATAAAGGTTCGACCCCAACTTATCAATGTTATTTTGGTTATTTCTATTTCAATGTTTGTAAGGGAAGTTTAGAAGGTTATACTCTCCATGAAAACATTTTCTTGGAGCTTCTTCTCGAGCACACTATTTCGAATGTTCTATTTATTCGAAATGATATCCCTCCACGAAGTATTCTTGAAAATATGAGATTCTCTGAATCAGGTCGAGATATTAATGAGGATCATATTCGATTTACTCTAGATACTAATATTACTATTTCTACTAATGAAGAAGATCTAAACATCAATGAACTTCGACTTATTGTAGGGGAGGTAGGACCATATAGAGAAGAAGGATGTGAGTGGTTATCAGAAATGGTAGCAAACAGAAGAGAGGAAGAAGTGTTATTAAAAACACCAGGATATTTCAGAATTACAACTCCTCACCAAGATTGGGTATTTATATCTCAATCTCCTTTCTTCTACGTAGATAATAATCGAGTATTTTTTATTACTACAAAAAAAGTTACACTCAAAGCAGCAGGAGTAGGAGCAGTAGGAGAAGCAGTAGGAGTAGCAGTAGGCGGAGTAGCAGGAGCAGGAGTAGCAGGAGCAGGAGTAGCAGGAGCAGGAGTAGCAGTAGGCGGAGCGGGAGTAGGAGCAGTAGGAATAGCAGTAGGCGGAGTAGCAGGAGTAGCAGGAGTAGCAGGAGCAGGAGCAGGAGTAGGAGCAGTAGGAATAGTAGTAGGAGCAGTAGGGGCAGGAGTAGCAGGAGAATCAGGAGTAGGAGAAGCAGGAGTAGCAGGAGTAGGAGTAGGAGCAGTAGGAATAGTAGTAGGAGCAGTAGGGGCAGGAGTAGCAGGAGAATCAGGAGCAGGAGCAGTAGAAATAGTAGTAGGAGCAGGAGTAGTAGGAGCAGGAGTAACAGGAGCAGTAAAATCCGTTAAGGAATCATTAAAGGATGGTGATGCATTAAGATTTGAATATCTTGTGGAAAAGAGTTTAGAAATTACTCGTAGAAATTACTGCTTTCGAACATTTTACCATCCATATACTTGTTTATTTATTAAACAAGTATATCGTTATGGAATTGAGGGATTATTAAATCCCAAGGGTCATACGGATGAAGTACTTCAATTGCAGCGACAGAAAATAAAAAATGAATATTTTAAATTATCATATGATCCCTCTGCTCGAGTCAAAACTCCATTTCCATTTGATGATATTGATTTTAACTTTGGTGGTGCTTATTCGCATTATAATTGGGAATTATTTTTCCATGCTCCATTTCTCATTGCAACCCGATTAAGCCAAAACCAGCGATTTGAAGAAGCCCAAAAGTGGTTTCATTATATTTTTGATCCTACAGACGTCACACCAGATGAGGATACGCCAGAACGCTATTGGAAAGTCCGTCCCTTGTATGAAGAAGCATCTAAACCTTCTCAATCAATTAAGGAATTAATAATGCTTTTAAATACTGAAGTAATTGACCTCGATGAAGATTCACCTTTTTGTACTCCCAGTAGTAACTTATTGAATCAGGTTACAGAATGGAGAAAGAATCCCTTTAAACCCCATGTTGTAGCACGACTCCGATGGGTTGCTTATCAGAAAGCTGTGATTATCAAATATCTAGATAATCTCATTGCCTGGGGTGATTATCTCTTCAGAAGTGATACAATTGAATCAATTAATGAAGCTACTCAATTATACATTCTTGCTGCTGAAATTCTTGGAAAAAGAGCCGAAGATATTCCTGTAGATCGTGATTTCGTTCCAACGATTAATGGGGTCGAAGTTAAAACTTTTAATGATATCAGAGATAAAGTAGATATTGAAACTCTTTCAAATCCTATTGTGGAACTTGAAACACTCTTACCAACTTCATTATCACTTCCTGATACATCTATAGATCTTGTCGATTCACCTATCCTCGGACCCACTTTTTTCTTTTGCATTCCAGAAAATGATAAATTACTTGAATACTGGGATAAAGTCGCAGATCGTCTATTTAAAATCCGCCATTGTATGAATATTGAAGGTATCGTACGGGAATTACCACTTTTCCAACCACCAATAGATCCTGCAATACTTATAAGAGCGGCTGCAGCTGGTATTGACATTAGTAGTGCACTTAACGATCTGAGTGCTCCCCTTCCATACTATCGATTCAATTTTATGCTCCAAAAAGCTATAGAACTCACAAATGATGTTAAAGGTTTAGGAGGAGCATTGTTATCTGCATTGGAAAAACAAGATGCTGAAAAGTTAGCTCTCTTACGATCTAGTCATGAGATCGAGCTTTTAAAATCTATTAAAGATATTAAAAAACAACAAGTTAAAGAAGCGGAGGAATCACTCGCAGCACTCAATGTAGGAAAGGAATCTGCTGAAAGTCGTAAACAGTACTATGAAAGTAGAGAGTATATGAATGCCAATGAAAAATTATATCTTAAAAAACTAAGAGAAGCAAATAAATTGCGTAACATAAGTCAAGGACTCCAAGCGCTTAGGGCAGTTTTAGCCTTAATTCCATTTTTTGATATAGGGGCTGCTGGGATCTCATCCCCACTTGTAAAAGTAGCTTGGGGAGGTATAAATCTTAGTAATACTATGGATGCGGCAGCTCAGGGGGTTGCTTTCTTTGCTCAACTGGCTGAACAAGCAGCAACAATGGCTTCGATTAAAGGAGGTTATGATCGTCGGATGACTGACTGGACATTTCAAGCTGAACAAGCAGAAAAGGACATCTCTCAATTTAAAAAACAAATCGCAGGTGCTGAAATTCGTTGTGCAATTACTGAAAATGAACTCACAAATCATGAAAAACAAATTGAAAATACTAATGAAATTGATTCTTATATGCGTGATAAATTTACCAATGAACAACTTTATAGTTGGATGATATCCCAAATTTCTAGTATCTATTTTCAAAGTTATCAACTTGCTTATGATTTAGCGAAACGAGCAGAGAAGTCTTTCCAATATGAATTGTCATCTGACAAAAGTTTTATTCAATTTGGGTATTGGGATAGCCTGAAAAAAGGATTATTGGCAGGAGAAAAGTTGTTTTTTGACCTTAAACGCATGGAAAGTGCTTATCAAGAACAAAATAGACGTGAATATGAACTTACAAAAAATATATCATTAGTATTACTCGATCCAGTTGCTTTAACTTTATTAAAAGAGACTGGTCAATGTATAGTCACGATACCTGAAGCTGTATTCGATCTCGATTATCCAGGTCATTACCTTAGAAGAATTAAGTCTTTAAGTTTAACGATTCCTTGTGTTACTGGACCTTACACCACAGTAAGTTGCACATGTACAATGCTTAAAAGTGAACTTAGAATCAACACGAACCCAAAAGGAGTCAATGATGGAACCTATCGAAGAGATCAAAATAATTCAGACGATAGATTTAGAGATGATATTGGTGCAATCCAATCAATTGCTACAAGCAGTGCTCGAAATGATAGTGGGTTATTCGAGTTAAATTTTCGCGATGAACGTTATCTACCTTTTGAAGGAAAAGGTGTTATTAGCCAATGGCGTCTAGAATTACCTTCACTATTTAGACAGTTTGATTTTAATACTATCGTAGATGTTATTTTTCAAATGAGATATACATCTCGAGATGGGGGTACGGTATTAAAGGATGCAGCTATTACAGAATTAGTGGAAACAATTAATTCCATAGCGCTTGGTGAAGAAGGAGAAAGAACGGGATTGTTTAGGATGCTCAGTGCTAAATATCATTTTGCAGATGCATGGCATGAATTCTTAAATCCTACGGATAGTGATCCTAATCCACCAATCGCATTTGATTTATCGATTGATCGATTTCCTTACGTATTTCATAAAACTACCATAAATATTACTCGAGTAGAGGTTCTATTGCATCTTAAACCAGAATTTGTTGAAGATGGAGATGGATTTATGGTTGTAATGAATTATTCAGGTACTGGAACAGATAATAAATTATTAAATAAAGATGAATTAGTAGAGGGAATATTCTCTGCTAGGTTTGATCTTGATAATAAACCTGAAATTCCCGTTGCTTTCTTGCTTGAGGTTACTGAAATTCCTACTGCTCTAAAATTAGATGGTACCAACCAATTAAATCCAGATGTTATCGAAGATATCGCCATTATTTGCTATTATTCTATCTCTATCAATTAATTTATAAAAGGAAACGTGGAGAAACATGAAATTCACTAAATAATTATCTGAAATTGTATTTAAGAGCAAGGATCATGATTTTGAATATAAATATTAATAATTTTTGATCTTATAAAAAAAAATGAAAATTTAGAGGTTTAACCATGAGTAATGATTTAAAATCCTCAAAACCAGCAATTTCTCTTCCTAAAGGAGGAGGGTCTATTAAAGGAATAGGAGAAAAATTTCAACCTAATTTGTTTACAGGAACAGGAAATTTTTCTGTTCCAATCGCCTTATCACCAGGTCGGAATAAATTTGGGCCAAAACTGTCCTTAGAATACAGTACAGGAAACGGTAATGGCCCATTCGGGCTCGGGTGGCAACTGTCTATTCCACGAATTACACGAAAAACCGAAAAAGGACTACCTACTTATACTGAAAAAGATATTTTTGTAATTTCGGGAGCGGAAGACTTGGTTCCTTACTTAGAAGGAGGAACAATTTTACCAATTATCAGACAACTCGGGGACCATACGATCACACGATTCAGACCTCGAACAGAAGGATCTTTTTCAAGAATTGAAAAATGGGTACACATTGGTGGGGATACTCATTGGAGGATAACTACAAAGGAAAACATTACGAGTGTGTATGGAAAGACCTCCGATGCACGAATCCTTGATCTAAACAACTCTAACCATGTCTTTGAGTGGCTCTTGGAAGAAACTTTTGATGCCAAAGGGAATCATATTTTCTATGAATATACAAAGGAAAATCCTGAACTTAAAATTTCAAAAATCTATGAAAAGAATAGGAAATATAACCAAACCTATATCCGGCGGATTTTATATGGTAACACCCCTGATAATCTTGATAATTATAAGAAAGTTGGTCCAGAAAAAACTGGAACACATCATCAGAATCCTAATGAGACAAAAACACGCCATTATCTTTTCGAAGTACTCTTTGATTATGGTGATCTAGCCAAGTTGCCAGACATTCCTTTTGATCCAGAAAGATTTCCTGATAAAACCACCACTGACAACTGGCCAGTGCGTGAAGACCCTTTTTCCGGTTTTCGAGCTGGTTTTGAAGTTCGAACATTACGACTCTGTCAACGTTTTTTAATGATGCACTATTTTAAAGAAAGCGAATTAGAAACTGCTCCATTGGTGAAATCAACTGATTTTCAATATGAAAATAATAATGATCTCCACTTATCGATGCTTGTGGCTATAAAGGTTACTGGCTACCGGAAAGAGGGAAATACTTATCGATCCTCAGAAATGCCCCCTGTGAGCTTTAAATATTCTGAATTTAATCCCCAAGAGCGTAAATCTCAGTCAATTTTGGCTAAGACAGACGATTTACCTCCTTATGCCTTTAGCAATCCTGACTTTTCATTTTTTGATCTGTATGGAGATGCTTTACCAGATCTATTACAAACCAATGATCAAAACTATTATTACTGGAGAAATCTGGGTCAAGGAAAGATTGATTGTCGACAATCTCAACAATTTTCACCAGCTGAAATAGTCTTGTCTGATCCAAATGTGGCTATTGGAGATATGGGGGGAGATGGACAAGCAGACCTGGTGATCGAGACACCTCAGATGGCTGGTTTTTATGAAGCTACGCCAGCAGGAAGTTGGAAGCCTTTCAGACTTTTTGAATCCACGCCTACACTCAATCTTAGAGATCCCAATACACGTTTAGTCGATTTAACAGGCGATGGATTATCAGATATTTTAATCACTGGTGATGATCATTTTTTTTGGTTTAAATGTCTAGGTGAACGAGGTTATGATAATATAAGGATTGTCAAACGTATTTATAACCAAAATGAATTTCCTGATCTTAGTTTTAATGATCAACAAGGACGAGTTAGGTTAGCTGATATGTCTGGTGATGGACTCAATGACATTGTATTAATCACTGATGGAAGGATCGATTATTGGCCCAACTTAGGTTATGGTCGTTTTGGCAAACGTATAACGATGAAAGATTCTCCACATTTTAGTGATGAGTTTGATGCAAAACGTCTTTTTCTTGTCGATATCGAAGGATCTGGGTTAACAGATCTAGTTTATGTTGGTTTTGATCAAGTAACCTTCTGGTTTAATAGGTCAGGGAATAGCTGGAGCCAACAACAAATTATTGAAAACACTCCAATCGTTACAGATATAAATTCGGTTCGAATAGTGGATTTATACGGCTCAGGGACATCTACCTTGGTTTGGAGTTATGATCATAATTTCAAGCTTGGAAACAACTATAAAGTCTTAGATTTCTGTGATGGGAAAAAGCCATTTTTACTTATAGAGATGAGCAATAATATGGGAGCCACAACAAAAGTTCAATATACTTCATCTACTAAGTTCTATCTTGAAGACAAAGAAAATGGAAAACCTTGGATAACCAATTTACCGTTTCCAGTTCAAGTTTTAGAAAAATCTGAAGTGATTGATCACATCAGCAAGACTAAACTGGTAACAACCTATAAATATCATCACGGATACTTTGATGGACGAGAGAGAGAATTTAGGGGATTTGGTCGTGTAGATCAATATGACACTGAGGAGTTCAAAACATTTGCGAATTTCTCACTCCATGAGGGTGAAGATCTCTTTACTAATAATCAAGAAGCCTATCATGTCCCTCCTGTGTTAACGAAAAGCTGGTTTCATACTGGAATATATTTTGATGAGAATATAGTATCTCTGAATGGAGATATTTATGATCGGAGAGATATGATGGAAGCTTATAGGAAAGAAGGAGAGTTTTATCAAGGAGATTCATTAGCTTTCAGACCTAAGAACCATGATGTCGATAAGGAAGAAGTACCTCACGAGGCATATCGAGCTCTACGTGGTTCCCTCATTCGCAAAGAAGTCTATGCCTTAGATGGTACTGACAAAGAGGATCATCCATACCTAGTAACGGAAAATAATTATCATGTAAAACAATTACAACCTAAAAATGACAATTACCATGGTGTTTTTTTAACCACCCTAAAAGAAAACACAAACTACCATTATGAAAGAAATCCCGATGATCCTCGCGTTACCCAACAACTGACTCTTGCCATTGATGACTATGGGAATATCACAGACCTTGTAACGATTGCTTATCCGCGTCGCCCCTCTTTTAATAGACAAATTTCTGATGAACAGAGAGATGTCAAAGGAACATATAAATATACACAATATATCAATGAGGATACCCAAGAAAATTTGTATTATATTGGATTACCCTGTGAAATCAAGACTTTCGAAATATATGGCTTAGACTGGAGATGGCCAACTTCATCAAGTAATGGAGTCGATCCTATTCAAGACAGTCTACTTTCAACCATTATGGGTTCAGAGGGATTTGAACCTTACAACTATCTATCTCCAGAAAATCTTACTGAACTTAAGAAAAGAATTATAGACTGGACTCGAACCTACTTTAGAAAAAAAGGTAATCCTGCACTCATTGACCAAATTGGCAACATTCCTCACCGGCTACCACTTGGGGTTATTGATTCTCTTGGTTTACCTTTTGAAAATTATCAAGTTGCATTTACAAACCAAATGTTAACAAAAATTTATGGGGATTATGCAAGTACAATTAAACCAGCTCAAGATGGAGGATATCATCCACATCCAAATCACCCAAATGCAGAAAAAAATGCCTCTGGTTATTGGTGGATACCATCAGGAAGGCAATCTTTTGATGACCAGAAGTTTTTTCAAATTATTGAATCTCAAGATCAATTTAATGAAAAAACTATAAATAGCTACGACGATTATGGATTGCTGGTAACTTCTGTCGAAGATGCTCTCTCCTTCAAATATTCTCTTGATAATAAATTGAGAGTTGAAAACAATTACAGAGTTCTTCAACCGAAAAAGGTGATAGATCCTAACGGTAACATTACTGAGGCAAAATTCGATTCATTAGGTATGGTAGTTGGCTCGGTAGTCAGAGGTGAAGATGAAAATGGAAATGCAATTGGTGATTCATTTACCGACTTTGTTGAGGACCTTAATAATAATGAGATTAAAAATCTAATCGATGATCCATTATCTAACCCAAACAATATTCTAAAAAATGCAACTACAAGAGTTGTCTATGATCTTAATCGGTATTTTAGAGAAGATCTTCCAAATGTTGTTTATACAATAGCACGTGAAACTCATGCATCCGAACAAGGAGGTGATACAACAAAACTTCAACATGAGTTTCTCTACTCTGATGGATTTGGTCGTGTAGTGCAGTCTAAAAGCAGAGCAGAACCAGGAGATATTAATGGTACTTTCAGCGATAATCGTTGGGTAGGTACCGGAACAAAGGTGTATAATAATAAAGGCAAACAAGTTCAAGAATTCGAGCCATTTTTCAGTGCTAATCATGATTTCGGTATTGAACAACACGGTGTTAGCCCTATTTTATTTTATGATCCGCTGGAGCGTCTAGTTTGTACTGTTTATCCAAATCACACATATGAAAAAGTAGTATTCGACTCATGGAAACAAGAAATGTGGGATCCTAATGATACCATCCATCCTAAATTTCGATTCAATCCACAGGAACCAGATATATTACCAGATCATACCTTTGATCCGGTGGCTGATACTCATGTTGGATATTATTTCCAAGGACTTAAAAAAGAAGATTATCTCCCAACGTGGTATGATCTACGAATGAATTCAGCAAAAACTCTTCTACAATGGCCGAATTACGATGAAGAAGGTAATCCTATTCCATGGAATTCTAAATTACGTAATGCGGAAAAAAAAACAGCTGTAAAGGTAGCAAAACATTCAGCAACACCGTCAATATTTCATTTAGATGTAATCGGACGAATTTTTTTAAAGATTGCGGATAATGGAAAGGACCATGAGGGAAATGATATCTATTTAGAAACTCATTTTGAACTGGATATCGAAGGAAATGACACTGTAACCACAGATCCTCGTGGGACTGAAGCATTTGTTCATACTTTCGATATTGCAGGCAGAAAATTACGAAATGAGAGTGTGGATGCAGGTACGCGTCTAGCATTTCCAAATACGGTTAATAATCCCATATTTGAATGGGATACAATTGGTCACATGATACAAACCGAATATGACGAGTTACAAAGACCTATTAAGGTCTGGGTTTCAATAGAAGGGCGAAGAATATTGGCTGAAAAAACTATCTTTGGTGACCAAGTTTCAAATGCCAGTAAGTATAACCTCATCACCCATGTTTATAAACAATACGATGAAGCCGGATTGGTAACCTATGAATGCTATGATTTTAAAGGAAACTTAAAACAGAAAAAACGACGCGTAATTAAAAACTCTGAAATTATGAATTCTTTTGGTACTGGTGGAGAACCTTCTTTCTTCCTTGATTGGGAAACTCAGAATGATAGTATTTTGGATACTGTAGAATATACAACTGAACAAAAACATGATGCATTAAACCGAGTTTTTGAATTGAAGTATCCCGATAATACTCTTGTAAATATCAAGTTCAACGAAGCCAATCTCTTAGATAACCTTAAAGTTGATGGAAGTCCTTATATTAAGAATATTGATTATAATGAAAAGGGTCAAAGGGAATTGATTCTTTACGGCAACAATATTCAAACAAAATATGATTACGACACAGAAACCTTTCGCTTAAAGAGATTGTGGACACAAAAGGATCAAGGAACCGGTAGTTTTCTTCAGAATCTGAATTATTATTATGATCCCGTAGGGAACATCGTAGCTATTGATGATGAAGCTAAAAATGGTAATATTCATCCCATTCTCCCAAATTTAATGCAGCATACTCGAGAGTATACCTATGATTCTATATATCGCCTTATAAGTGCTCAAGGTAAAGAATGCATAGATGCTCCGAATCCACTGAATATTGATGCAAGAATCCCGGTATGCATTGACCAAACAGCAACCCGATCTTACATGAGAAAGTATTCCTATGATCATGTTGGTAATATCATATCTATTTCTCACAAAGCACCTATACAAGGAGCTGTTATTTCAAACTGGAATGAAAATTTTGTTTATGGAACAGCTACAAATCCAGATGGAAATAATAGGTTAAGAGAGATAAATGTGAGTAGTGGATCACGTACAGTTTCTTTTGATTTAAATGGTAATATGAAAAAAATTGGAAATCGTTATTTTTATTGGAACTATGCAGATCGAATGAGGGCGGCAACAATTAGTACTGCTTCAGATTCCTGCAATACTAGTATGCAAGCTCTCTATCTTTATGATGCAAATGGAATGCGAGTCATGAAAGTAGTAAAATGTGGTTCAATTCTAAAAATTACCGTCTATATTGATGGAATTTATGAAATATATCAAGAACTAACCAAAACCAATTCCTCTCTTTCTGATGCTAAAGAACATAAGACTTATAAGCATATTATGGATGAAACTACAAGAATAGCAATTATAAAAGCAATTATTGTACAAACGAAACCAGATAATGAACCTCTTATCCTTTATCATCAGGAAGATCATCTGGGAAGTTCCCAAATTGTTACAACTGAGAATGGAAATTTATATAGTCAAGAAGAATACTATCCATATGGAGAAACTAGCTTCGGTAGCTACGCAAAAAAGAGATATAGATACAACGGTAAAGAAAGAGATGAGGAAACGGGATTTTATTATTATGGAGCTAGATATTACATTCCGTGGGTGGGTAGGTGGGTATCCTTGGATCCAATAATCTTAGATTTAGATATTAAACAGGAAAAAGATAATCTTGACTATTTGGTTTACCAAATGAATGGATATTGCGCTTTTCGTAATAATCCAATAAAATTAATAGATCCAACAGGAAAACAAGTTGAACAAATCGTTGATCAGGTAAAATCTCCACAAACTTCTGAAAAAGCAACCAAACAGTCCGAAAACATTGGTAGTGAAGAGAAAATCGTATGGGTCTTATTCGGTGAAGTGAATGAGACAGAGGATGACGCTGCAAAGATGAAAGAACGTTATGAAGCTTTTAGGGATGATATAGCAAATAAAGGTTATCAGTTAAAAATAGAGGAAAACGTTACCAAACAACGATTCTTAGAAATAGTTAAAGATCCCAGAAGTATAGCTATTGCTTTAAATGCACATGCACGTGAGGGTAATATTTGGGGGAAACCAACTGTTCTAGAATCTCAAGATTGGTCTGATCCAGATAAAATTCAACCTAAGGATATAAAAGAGCCTAGCAATAGCCTTGAGTTTGTTGGGTTGATTGGATGTCAAACTGGTCAAAAAAAGGCTGCTTGGATTAGTGCATTTGGTTTAGATGAGAAATTTGGTTCTGAAGCTGAAAAGAGATTCGTTAGTTATAAGGATACTATTACATGGGGAGTCGATGTCATCAATAATATCGAAATTAAAGGGCGAGGAAGAATATTTACACAAAGAAAAAGATTTATAAAACAAATTGATCCTCATACGTTTCAATATTGGGTTGAAAATTTACCTGAAGTGGCCAAAGAAAGAGGAGTTTTTGAGACAATAATAAAGACAATAGGCAAAGGTGTTTTAAAGCTTTTTTAAGTTATTATCAAGCTAATTTCCAATCTTTAATTTTTTAAATAATTATAAGATTTAATTGGTGAAATCTTACTGGTAAATAAATACCAAAAAATCAAAGATTTGATAAATAAAGAGGAAAATTTGACTTAGACTTAAACTAAGCTTCTAATAAGATATAATTTAATATATAATTTATTTTAATGCAAGAGAAATTTTGACCTTTTTTAATTCGAGTGCATAAAAGATACTAAGAAAAAAGAAGATTGAATTTCGAATTTTATCGGCTATCAAAATTGTATATAGGTTTTAAGAAATAAAGTTATGGTTTTAAACAGGGAAATCTTGTGAATGAATGAGCGCTCCTTAATATCAAAAATTATTAAGGACTCTCTTTGACTCTTTTTTCATGTTCTTATTAAGATTTTTAGATTTAAAAAAATTAAAGTATTAGAATTCGAAAGAGGGAATAGCAAAATCATTCATTGCGCTAAGACTTTTTGAGACCAAATAACTATTGTCGGGATTGGCTTTGGAGAATCGATGTAAGAAAAATTTGGAAACCTATTTCTGGAACATCGTCAGATAAAATGGATTTATTTATCATAAAGGGTAAAGGAACTACTTATACATTTCAACAATTAGATGGATTTTCTTCTTATCCATTGAATTTATCAGGTCTTGGTCTAGTACCTTCAAACCTGATTCCAAAAAATTGGTGGTATAAAAAAGCAAAATCATCTAAGACATCGGGGAAATTCAATATTGTGGAACCTGAATAAATTAGATTAGAAAAGTTCGATTTACATTCACAGCTTGATGGGCTGAAAGACAAACTCCAAGATAATAAAAGCCCCTTCTATTGGGAAAAATTTCAAGAGTTGGAAGTCCAGTTTCATATTTTTACTCCTGATTTTAAGATAATCTGGAATTGTGGTACTCAGATAGAAGAAAACCAACGCTTCTGTGGAAAATGTTTTACTAAACTGATTTAGCAAATCAATGTTTTATTTTATTTCAAAGATTATAGATGAGATTTTATCGTGGAAATACTTATAAAAATTTTCTAAATACTCTTCATGGATATTAAGGTATAATTATTGGTTCTCGTTTCTTTAAAATTTTCATTGGTCACTGGTAGTATACCTCCTTTTGACACTCTTTTTCTTGATTGAAATTATTGATAGTATGGAAATGAATATAACGACGAAGATCATATAGGGGTATCCCTCAATGCTGTCCTCTTTAATGCGAATGCTAATATCAATATATCCACTATTTAGATCCATATTTGTAAAATAAAATCCGATATTACCCGCTGCGAGTGCTTCTACTGAACCTGAATCTGATGTGCTTCCAGAGCTAACCATAGTTCCTACACCTAAACCAAGTGCCTGTACATTAAAAGAATCATTATACGTTTGAAAGCTCCATAGTACAACATCTCCTCGTGAAACTTGCATATTATAAATCGGGCTCATTTGAAAAGGATTCAAAAAAACAGTAGTTTTTATTGAGGTGGCACCGAAACCTTTAGGAATCATTAATAGCAATGCGAAAAAAAGTAATGTTCCACTTTTTATTTTTAATATTCTCATTTGCCTTCAGATATATATTGGATAAAAATTTATATAAATCTTCAGAATATTTCATAGTACCTTTAACTTATCTTATATTTTAATGAATTTAGATAATAAATCCATTATGGTTCAAAAATGCTTCTTTTGAAGAAAATTTGAAAAAAATGTAAAGCTCAGATCTTTCACCTTACTTTCTCTTTGTCAATTTTTCCTGTCCAACATTGACTGAATTAGGAAGTCCTATTTTTACCCCCTATTGGGCGTGCTATTTTACATACCAAGTTTCAATTAAAGTAATTGGCACAAATTATGGAATATTGCTTGAAAGTGGAGTAATATTATTTATAGTGTCCATTAGTTTTTCTGTTATTGTTCTCGGATATACAATTCTACAACATAAGAGAAAGAAGAATAAATTTAAAGTAAAGGAGACAAAGGATTATATCATAATTGAATGAAATACTCTTTATAGGTATCTTAATGGATCAATAATTTTGAAAAAAAGAAGTATAATTGAATAGAAATTTTATAAAAGAAAGAGATAATAATAATATAACATGACCAAAATCATTACTCATTCAGGAATAGCTCATTTAGATGACTTTCTGTCTGTCTGTTTGATATTATATAAGGATGATACTGTCGATACGATCCTTAGACAGGCAGAGGTATCTGAAGAAGATCTTAGAGATCCAGCAATATGGAAAGTCGATATAAGTGAGACTCATGATCCAGATATAAAGGCATTTGACCATCACCAAGAGGGCATTAATGATTGTTCTTTCTCCTTATTATTAAAATATTGGGGCATGTGGGAAAGAGCAAATGAAGTGTATTCGTGGATCCCTACTGTAGTAGAAATTGATACCTCTGGAATTGGTGCTTTTGTGAAACAGATGGGAATATCATTCGATGATTATTTTCATTTAGATTCATTTGTTAAAACTGCATTTTTAGGACTAATTTTTATCTCCAATTAAATATTAATGTTCAAAGTACAAATTGGCTCGGTTTATGGATAAAAACATGAGTATCTTATGTACTGATCATCTTAATGCTTGCATACGAGAGTTCTGCTTTGTAAAAAACAGAGAGGGTGAGCTGGACACTAATTCTGAATTTAAGATACCTGTCGAAAAAGTTATTGACCAAGTAAAAGGAGAATTTGGATACTATCTTCCGTATTTACTCCTGAAGAAGTCAAAAAAAATAAAAAAAGTAAGATTCGAACGACTCCTGAATGAGAACTATAAAATTCAGGATATGATAACGGTTAAGGTAGGAGACTACATGTAAAATTCATTTTTCTTTATAAGTTTCTTGTTATCATTTCTTCTAAATCCGTCTAACAGTTCCATATCTTCGTCTGAAAACTCTAGCCCTTTTAACGCTTGAATTGTTAAATTAATCCACTTCTGAGTTGATAAAAACCGGCCCCAGTCTTTTAATTTCTGGTCAAGAGGGCTGAATTTCTTTTTCTTAAAGGGTTTTTCGAGATCAATTAGCTTCCTTTCCATTCTTTGTATTACTTCAGTTCGAGCATCAATGCTAACGCAATTTTCTGGATGATTTGGATTTATTTTGCATATTTCAAGCAGTGTGTAGGAAATATATTGG
>SDBT01004277.1_pt1 | contig 24313 bp, 19 predicted proteins | sample 2277101 | NCBI WGS metagenome assembly SDBT01 (sample SAMN10404973, study PRJNA504765) | marine sediment metagenome | isolation source: marine sediment core GS10_PC15, 103 cmbsf | place: Arctic Ocean: Southern Knipovich Ridge | collected 2010 | reverse complement strand
ACGATGGAAAATCGTGGCCGCCAATTCGTCCCCGGAGAAAATGTTCGATGTTTGCTCTCTTGATTAAACATTTTTTCCCTGCCGCATCTGCGATTTAGGGCCTGCTGAATGGCCAGATCCGAATACTGGAACTGCACTTTTTCTTTACTGGCGGTAATATTGCCTGACCAGGCTCTCAACTCATACAAATACTCATCCATATTCCTGAGCTGACCTATCTCTGACAGTCGCAGCCAAAGTTCGTGGTCCTGGGCACAGGTGTATTTTTCATTGTATCCAGCAACGTCAAGCATCGCCGACCTTTGTACCATAGCGGTACCATGAGCTATACAGCAACCTGATAACAATCCTTGTCTAATCTCCAGGGGTTCTGTGGGCCTATCGTCATAAGTTCCACACTTATTTCCTTCTGCGTCAATTCGGTCACACCAGCATCCTACTACTATACAGTTCGGATTCTGGTCGAGAAACTCAACCTGTTTTTCAAACCTCTGAACCCGCGAAATATCATCTGCATCCATGCGGGCAATGAGTTGGCCTCTGCACAGCTTCAAGCCGATATTCAAAGATCTGGTGAGACCCAAGTTCTGAGAATTCCTGTAGATGACGGTCCTGTTGTCCTTCATCCTGAGCAGTATGTCAGAAGTGCTGTCTGTACTGGCATCATCAACTATGACAACCTCAAAATTCTGATAACTCTGGCTGTAGATACTCTCTAAGGCCTGCTCAATATACTCCTGTCCATTATATACGGCCATGAGCACACTGATTTTAGGCCTGTTCGCCATATCTTTGTCTGCTTCATTGACCGGTATGCCCATGGAACTGTTGTTGCCGTAATAACGTTCAACCATGCTTTTATTATCTTGAAGATAAACAAGTCCGCGGTCATCGATATATTCGTAAAGTCTCTCTTTAAGTGTCGAGCGATAAAGAGTGCTATCGGGAATTCCCACAAAGATATTGGACCATGAAAATGTTGGTCTTATCTCCTGAAGAAGCCTCTCGGTCGCCTGGCGGTCTGACTCTGTTTCACCCGGAACTCCGACAATAGTGCTGGCTACTGTCTCGATGCCGAACTCGTGACACCATTTAAAAGCATCTCTTATTTGCTCTACGGTAATGTCCTTCTGAAGAAGATCGAGTATCCTTTGTGAACCGCTCTCTACACCGAAATAGAAACCTCTGGCACCGGCTCGGGCCATAAGGGCCACAATGTCACGGTCCAGGTTGGAGACTCTTGTTTCACAGGCCCAGGAAATATTGATGCCTTTATCTATGAGAAGATGACAGAACTTCTCTAATCTGTTTTTGTTTATGGTAAAATTGTCTTCTCTAAAATAAATCCCTTTGGCACCATAACATTTAATCAGATGTTCGATATCTGAAACAATCCGCTCGGCACTAAAGTATGTATACCTCTTACCCCAAATCGAACCGACGGAGCAGAATTGGCACTTGAACGGACAGCCCCTGCTCGTATTCATCGTAAAGACCGGTTTTTCCGCAAAAAAGTCAACGTCCCACTGATACGGCTGATTCACAAAATAATCCCATGCCGGAGCCGGTAGTTCGTCGAGCGTTTCAATCCGAGGATAACACACAATTCTATCAGTAACCTTTCCTTCTACAATATCCAGGATTGCCCGCTCGCCCTCGCCCTGGACAACAAAATCCACAAAATCAGGTATAGTTTGCGAGGCCACCGTAGTATGAGGACCGCCGACAATGATTTTTCCGTTCCATTGTTTTGTCTGTCTGAGTTGCTCAAGTGCATTTATCATACGCAGGCCGTCACGCAGGCAGATCGTATTCAAATAGATGCCTACGAAACCGATACCATTTGATTGGAGATAGCCTGTTTCGAGAAAATCGCTCGGTTCAAGGTAGTTATCGATGAAGAAAACTTCGTGCCCAGCATCTCTCAATACGGAGATGAGAAATCCGATTCCGATTGGTGGTCTTTTCTCTTTGGTCGAAAAAGGTGCCTGCGTCGGAGCTGCACATGTAGTCAACAGTACTTTCGCTCTTCCGGCGACTGATTTAGTTGAGATATTCTGCTGAAGAAATTTTTCTTTTCCATATTTAGACTTTATTTCTTCAATCTCTCTTAATCTTTGCTTTTGTTTGCGAGGACCAATTTCAAGACCGTTTGGATTGGCATAGTAGAGCCCAAGAAATTCCGGTATGTGACGTATGGTATAATTTGTATCCTGTGCGATCCGATTCCAAAAATCCCAGTCACCGGCAACTTCGTAATCAGGCCGGAAATAACCGATATGTTCATGCAACTCTCTTGTCCACATAACCTGGGGACCGCAGGGATTCTTCTGAACTACCAACTCATTGGAAAAATCTTCTCTCCTGCGATGTTCAACCGCATGATGATTTTCAAAAGTTTCGTTTGGGATTTTTGTGATTATCTGATCTATATAAACCGCACCGATATTTTGGTCTGCTTCTAATGCATTGGCCATCACTTCGAGGGCATCGTTTCTGAGCCTGTCGTCAGTGTTGGTATTGGCGAGAAATTTTCCGCAGGCCGCCCTGGCACCGCGATTCCATGCACTGTAAATAGTTTCACGACTATCGGTCTTGATATACTTTATATGTGCGTATCTTTCTTTAAGCTCTCTGATAATAGCATCTTCATTCTGATCAGAGCCCGTGTTTACTACGACTATCTCCAGTTGGCCCTTCTGATAGAGAGTCTGTGAAACCAGGTTTTCCAGACATCCTCTTATGAATTGCTCGGCGTTATATACCGATACGATTGCCGAAACACGATATTCCATAATATCTGGCCAAATATCTGTTCGACCGCAAGCCTGATCGAGTGAGCAAGCCGTCTCTGGCTTCGAATCCAAAAGGCTTTGTATCTTTTCCAATAAGGGCTTGATGGTTACATTCAAATCCAGTTTGTCTCTGAAGAAATCCAGGCAGTTTCTTTTTAGTGTCTCCAGTTGATCTTCTCGCAGTAAGATATCAAAGCCGCGGGGCTCGCCCACAACCTGACCAAGCTGATACTGCCTGATATAATCGCTCATCCGCCCGATTTGATTTGTTATTACGGGTACGCCGTGTTGCAAATACGTCGCGACTTTGCCCGAGGACATCCCGACATGCTCGATATTCCTGCCGGTATATTTCGATTGATAGGTCGGTGTATAGAATGCGATTCCCGCGTCGGCACAATGCAGTAAAGTTCCCAACTGATTAGTATTGCTGAGGGGGTCGGTTGAGAAAAATATCTTGTTGCTTTCTTTATATTTCTCAAAATACTCTCTGGTAGGATTATCCATTCCATAGCGGTTATGAAGAACCAGCACCCATGGCTGCGGCCAATTGATCGCGCTTTGAGCGATTTTATCAATACCGGACCACTTATCGACCGTCCCCATATAAAGAACGATTCTTTTATCTCTGGGTATTGATAGTTTATCATGCAGATAGTAACTTTTAGAAGCCTCCTTCGTTTGATGACCCGCTACCGGGATATTGATTATTTCTTTTAGCGAAATACCATTCTCAACCGCTAGATAACGTGCCCTGACAGGATCCTGACACACAGCGAAATCGAGCCACTTACAAGCCTTTATAACCGGATGTTTGAATTCTGAACCTGTCTCCTGACCAAAAAATATCTCGTAAGAAATAAGACCATATGGAATATTGTTGGCCTGGGCTATCAGGGCCGCATCGATTATTCCTCGATCAACACCTATCGCCAGGTCATAGTCTCCGAACTTCTCTCTAAGATAATCGCTTATCTGCTGCTCTGTTGAAAATGACTGGCCTGGTAAAACAAACATACCCTCAACAGAAAGTCCTTCGCCGTCAATCAAAATCAGCCGTGAGCCGCTGCATGGAGAATGCTGATAGATATGATCTCTGCGAGGAGAATAGATATCCACCTCACTGCCATTCTCACACAAAATCTCAACGATCCCGGTAAGGTTAGGATTGTTGTTTATATTACCCTCAGGATGAACTATCAAAATCCTTTTCTTATCAAAGCCACTTGGCATTGGCTTATCTCCGTTGAAATAAATAATAGACAACTATTACTACATTTTAAATATATGCGGAACTCCCCGAATAAATATTCATCTTAATACCTCTTTCAGCGAGCCCGCGACATATTCGATAACCTCATCTGTCAACGTAAGGCCCGAGGGAATGTAGAATCCGCGTCTGGCAAGTCTCTGGGCTACTGGATGAGTTTCATTTTCAAAAAGCCCCATCTTATTAAACACAGGCTGTTCATGCATCGGCCAAAAGAAAGGCCTGGTACCAATCTTGAGTTCTTTCAATCTTGACATTGCCTCTGCAGCATCAAACGCTACATCATCGTTCAGAACTACTCCATATATCCAATAGATGTTATCTGCATACCCGGTACTTTCAGCGGGAAGTGCAATGCATTCAACGTCAGATAGCAACTCAGTGTATTGCAGTCCTATCTGGCGCTTGCGGATGGCAAATTCTTCTATCCTTTCAAGCTGTGCCACCCCTAATGCCGCCTGAATATTGGTCATCCGGTAATTCCAGCCTAACTGTTCATGAACGAAGCGCCTATCACGCTGAAAACAAAGATTACGCAGACTCTGGCATCGCTCGGCAATTTGCTCATCGTCGGTGATAACCATCCCCCCTTCACCAGTCGTTATCAGCTTATTCGGATAAAAACTGAAAATACTAACATCACCGAAGCTACCGCAAGGTGTGTCCTTATAGTACAAACTATGTGCCTGGGCAGCATCTTCGATAACAAAAAGATTATGCTTCGCAGCTAACTCCAGAACAGGATTCATATCAACCGGCAGACCGTAAATATGAACTGCCATAATTGCCTTGGTTTTCGCCGTTATCCTGCTCTTGATCTGCGAAACATCCATATTCCATGTCACTGGATCACAGTCAACAAGAACCGGAACCCCTCCGGCACGAATCACCGCCGCGGCACACGATATGATCGTAAACGTCGGCATAATAACTTCGTCGCCATCACCAATCCCAAGGGCTGCTACAGCAACCTCCAGCGCTGCCGTTCCGCTTGATACCGCGATGCCGTATTCTCTGCCGACATTTGAACTAAACCGCCGTTCAAAGTCCTTTACAAAAGGCCCCTCAGACGAAATCCAACCGCTATCAATACACTCAGCCAGATATCTCTTCTCATTACCGTTAAGAAGAGGCTCGCTAACCGATATAAACTCGTTGGTTACAGATGTATTCAACATGCGTGGTTAACACCTATTATGGAAAATAGTTTACACTACAGCTTTGTATGGATTTGACTTATCAACTTCAGCAAACTGTTTCTTATACAAAAGGCCCGCCAGTTCTGACACGCTCTGAGCAGCGCTGTATTCAAGGCCAAAGTTTTTGCATTTATCTGCGAGCAATTCCTTATATTGCCGCTCACTATTTTGATTGATCACGCATGGGTAACCAACTTTTCTTAAAATCTGCAATAGTCTGTAAGATTCGATATTCGTCTCGTCAAGATGCCGATTTTTAGTAAACGCCCCATAGTGAATGAAGCCTGATTGATACTTGTTGTCTATAGTGTCAATCCTGTAACCGTGAATATCTTTTAAAGCCTTTTGAAAAAGCCCTGAACTATCCCAAACATTACGACGTTCATATCCACTTTCAGAATCTGCTTTTTCATTATAAGAGAAGTGTGGCACGTCACACTCAAGTGTTTCTCTCCTATAAATACAAAACCAAGTATTCATTCGTTCTCTAAGAATCCCCGTATTACCATATGGTGTATTATCAACATTTCTATCAGTTGCCAAAACGCCCAAATTCGGATCATTGTCCATCATTTTCAACATAGTCGTAATAAAAGTGGGATCTAAGATTTCAAAATCTGCATCAACAGTGGCGTAGTATTCAGTGTTTATTTTCTTAAGTTCTCTGTCATATATGGGTTCAAGTCTTTCATAAGGACCCTCAATTTTGTGATAGTAATTTTTTTGAAGTGGTACGTTGTTTTCGTTCTGCCAATCATTACTGACTATTTCAACATATTCATATCTTCGCCATTTTTCAAAGTACTTTTCTTTATGCGCGGCGCTTATCCAGTTGGAGTATACAATTAATTTAAATTTATAATCTTTAATCAACGAATAACTTTTGATGGCATAATCCGCAATTAAGATGTCATTATCAGTTACAATCATGAAAAAAGTTATTTTACAATCATTAAGATTGCAAATAGGAGGAAGTAACACCATCAATTGAGTGGAACCTTTGCCTTCCATGATTTCTGGATTATTATCATTTATCTTTTTTTGATTTGGCACGAGGAAGTTTTCCAAAACAGAGAAATCCCTGCTGCGTAAATAATTCTCAAATTCCCTGAAATTCCACTCGATAACATGAACTCCTGGTGGGGGCCCAAAATGATTAACGCCCCTATTTATATCTCTTTCGGGCGTTGATAGCAAAATCAAGGTATTATGATGGGCATGATTCTTTATAATCTCAAGTAAATTGTCAGGGTTGCTTAAATGTTCTATAACATCTGAAGCCATAATCAGGTCAAATTTTTTATCAATTTTTAGTCCATTATCGCTCAAATTCCATCCATACCAATTCCCAAAGTCATGCATTTGTTTACATTTTATTATTGTTTCCTCATTATCAACACCAGTAACATCGTCACAAACCGGAGATATCAATTCTTTTAATTTCATCCCCATGCCACAACCAAGATCCAACACATTTTTATAATTGCGAATCAATATAAGTTCCCTTGCTTTCAAATATACCGAATATTGGAATTTATGAGAATCTTTAACTGAATCTGAAGCTCTTAATTCCCTAGATGCATCACCAGGAACATAACCACTTTTAATAAAATAATCAGATTCATTAGTTTGATGCATTAATAATTTGGAGGACATATTATTATCGCTTGCTCTGGTATTTTTAAATTCTTTAGCAGAAACAAAACCTTTGACATAGGAAAGCTGAAGCTGCTTTAACACTTCATTTTTCATCTGTTCCCGCATAACATCACAAGTGTTTCTGTTCAAATCCTTCACTCTATGCTCATAGAATTTGTTAAATATAGGTAACAAAACCTTCTCCGAGTCACCCGTTCGACCTACCTGGGCATAATAATCCCTAACTCCCTGATCAAAGAATTTATCTTTAAAATATTTAACATTTCTAACAAATGGATTATCGCCTGGAGACAACTTTATTTTTGGTTTTAATATTTCTTCGACGGACATTTCAACATTTCTTGTGTTGATTAAGAAAAAGACATATGATAATAGTTCAGGATCATTATTCTGATTTACCATTCTAAAAACTATATCGCTGAAATTTGTAAGCGAAAACCTGAAGTCTTTAAAAACTTTATATTGAAAATCTTTTAACTGCAAATGTGCTTTACTGTCTTGTTTATGAACCATCGGCTGATTTCTATCGCGATACCGTTTCTGGAGGGTAGGTGTCCAGCTGTGATGCATCATTGTAAAATTCCATCCCTGAGCTTCGGCTTTAGCAATAGCATTTTCAAGTGTATCGCCAAAAGCCATTTTTGTATATTTACTGGTATCGTCTTTTGGCGCAAAGTGGTTAAAGAATGCTGGGTGTTCTTTTTGAAGTTCCGGTATTAATTCAGTGTAACTGTGTTTGTTAGAATTGCTCCAGAACAATTTATCATCAGGCGCCCGCCCGTCAAATCCCCACAAATTAACGTCTGAACTCAGGTTGCACCCAAGAGGAAGTAAAAGCAAACCAAGCACATTGTGAAGACCCGGAAGTGCAAAATTCTTAGTAAGATCGATATTTATCACTTGGGGGCCACCAGATGGTATTGGTAGCAACCTGTGTGCGAAGTCACTGAATTCCCGCTGAACGATTGGATCGAAAAGATCAGGATACACAAAAAATGTCTGCGTCTCAGCTAATCGTTCCTTAAGATCCCTTCGGAACGCCCGCGGAAACGAGGTATGACCGAAATGGTAAATTCCATCCCCGGCTACAATAAAATGCGGATTTATATGGTTCCACAAATTTTTGTCACGGACAATGGTATTGCAAACAATACGATATCCATCGGAGAAGTCTATTTCAATCGCCTTTTCAAGTGACGGTCCTGTCCCTAAAAGATAGACTTTGGTCAATCCCTGGGCTCTGACCATATCAATAGAAGCTGTAAATCGCTTCTTTGCCTGTTCTGTATCTGACTTGTAATTGCCATAGTTAACTGTCAGTCGCGGCCAGTTCCAGCCTTCCACTGCACAGCGACGGTGATCTATATCAAAAAATCTCTTATTATCATTTCGCACATGATCTGGCACAAGATGCTCGTCACCGAAGAGCAAAACCGCATCATTACTGGAAATAACCTCATCAGACAATCTGGAGACCTTATTCACATCCTCCCATGAATGATCGGGCATGTAAAAGTTGAATCTATTTCTGAGATCGGCAAGTTCGTTTTCAGAAATGTTCGGGGCAATTAAGTGAATATTTTTTCCACCGCCTGGAACCGCCGATCTCGATTCGGTTGCCGCAAATATATAATGTGCCTGATCGTCCCTTGTAGCTTTATATAAGCATTTGTATTTGTTAAAAACTAACATCTCCAAAACGCTTGTAACGTCGCCTCCAAACTGCGGTAGAAACAAGGAGTGTACCTCTATAAAAATCAAACGAGGTTTGGCCGACGAAGACAGTAACTTTTTCATACCTCTTAGCGCATGTAATTCAGCTCCTTCGATATCAATCTTTAGCACTGTGGGAACAGGGAGTTGACCGCTGGCGATGATACTATCTACCGAACAAGCTTCCACAGATATCATCTCTTGCTGCCCAAGGTTGCGAAGGCTAGGCGATTTTCCAGCAACACCATCTGTATGAAGAGTGACTTGGCCCCTCTTATCCGATACGGCACAAGGCATGACAGAGACATTAGAGATCCCATTGATTTCGCAATTACGTAGTATATGTTTTTGGAAGCCAGGATCCGGCTCAAAAGAATAAACCTGTTTGCACTGTTGGGCGGCATGCAATGCATAAATTCCTATACATGCCCCGACATCATACAAGATGTCGTCACACCTCAACTCATTAAGAAGTATGCTTAGAAACTCTTCTTCATAGTCAAGAGTTTCAACTCGCCACTGTTCTGTGGAATTAGTCACTTCAAATAGCAATCCCTCTTTACTAAGTGTGGCCTGTCGGATTACTTTAGGATATTGTTTTGTTTTATATTGGTTATTACCCAATTCACCAGGACTATTCCCGTTTGTATTCTGGTCCGACTCACTTACAAGATGAGAGCATCCCGACAAAAGGTTTATTGGTGTATTGTCAAATGATTTCAATATTCTCGCCTGATGTTGTAATAACCATGAATTGGTTGTCAACTCACCTATATCCATTGTAAAGACCTGGGCATTGTATATATTTGAGGCGTTGATGGAAGTTGAATCTGCCAAACCAAGAAATGGCATAGGTCCGAACTTCTCGAACCATAACTCCGCTGGCAGTTGAATATCATCTCCGCAAAACATCTGATAGGCTGCAAACCGTTTCGATAGTTCTTCAATATCTGTCAATGACGTACGTGGATGAGGTTTTATAAACACCGCATCTTGCGATATCCCAAATTTCTTACGAACTAATTCTATACCGGCTAAAGCCTGAGCGGACTCTGCATCCAGAGTTACCCCCCATTCGGGGTGCGATGAACGATGCAAGTTTAACAATCCTACGAGCAACCGCATGTTTTGATATTTATCCCAACATATACTAAGCTTATTACCAAAATCCCGCAATACTTTGCGATATTCGCTTTCTGTAGAGATTGCTCTGTGGCATGGCTGAATGACCCGGGAAGCACAGAAACAATTTCCATCATATTTGCTTCGGTCCTCAGACAGTTGCCACAAAAGATCGGTTTTATATTTTGAGGATTCTGATAACCTTTGACGTGTCACAAAATCTTTTTGTGGGAGTATCGACTCATAGCTTTCACTACCCTCATCATATCGAATATATTCAGAAAAATGAAAGGCCTCCATAAGCAGTCTGAGACCGTAAAACGGACTGCCGAAATAGATCATACAAACTTGTTCTGTAGGCAAATTGACCCTCTGACGCAATTTCATTATTAGAGGATCGGCAATAGTTTCATACTCCTGGTTGAAAACTGATGGATTTTCAACATAGTCATTTAGGGAAAATTTCAAAGCCGATAAATAATCCCAATATGGCGTAACAACATCACTGACTTCAATAATAGACTTCCAAGGATGAAAACTTGCGATATGACGTAAGATATCGTGCTCGTGTTCCGCCAAAGATGGATGGTTAATAAGGAGATAATCTTCATATTTTTTACCTGGCTGTTTTGTTGCCGACATAGCTGCCAAAGCAGTGAAGTAAAAAGGTATACCTGTTACGGCAACTAATCGGACAGTCGGCATATCACATTTCTGATTTTGAAAACCCATTTCTGTTGCTCCCCTATAACTTATTTATTTGTATGTATACTGGTCTCAATTGAATTTTCCCGTTTATCCGCGGGTAAGTAACTTAAAAACAACCAGTTACGGTGTTATTCGCGGACATTTACTACCCTTAATGGTATAGTTGCCGTAGGGCATTGTATTTTTTATAACCTTCCAATTATCTTGCAACGACTGGATCATGCAAACAGACTCCTATGCCGCCATCAACATTTATTGCTGATCCGGTCATAAAGCTCGATTGTTCACCGGCAAGAAACAGAGCAACGCGTGCTACTTCTTCGGGGTATGCTATCCTGCCAAGAGGATGATAGCTGCCTAACTCTTCGAGCCCTTTAAGGTTATCACCAAAGCCGGCTCGAAGCATCGGAGTGTCAGTTGCCGCGGGAACGATTGCATTGACACGTACTTCCGGTGCCAATTCTATGGCAAGGGCCCGCGTTAGAGATACAAGGGCTCCTTTGCTCGTAGCGTAAACCGAAAACTGAGCTTTAGTTGCCATCGCATGAATACTTGCAACGTTTATCACACTACCTTTTGCTTGGCGCAACAATGGCAGAAACCGCTGGATCAGACAAAATGGTGCCAGCAGATTCGTATCGAGAGTATATCGCCAATCATCTATAGAGACCTCTTCGATCGGTTTGACTATCTGAACAGCAGCATTATTTATCAATGCTTCAAGGGTGCCCTCAGTTGCTTGCTCAATCTTTTTAATGAACGCTTCACATTCCGGATCAGGCTCTACCAACTTGCTGATATCAAATTGTATCATCTGATAAGGAGGTTCGGACACTCGACGCCGGTCCACACCAAGAACCGTATATCCGGCTTCGTGAAACACTTCACATACTGATTTTCCTATCCCACCGGCTGCGCCGGTCACTAATACAGCAGGCATCTTTTTCCCTTTCAATTTTAATTAACTATTCCTAAACCTTTGATAAGATTATTGACCGTGTTTTCATGAACACGCTCCCAGGCACGAACGCTACTGTTGGCGTTATGAGGCGCCAGCATAACGTTATCCATTTCCAGTAGTGGACTATTCGAGGCCAGCGGTTCTACCTCAAAAACATCCAAAGCGGCCCCGGATATTTTACCTTCACGAAGAGCTTCTATAAGCGCCGCTTCGTCAATAACAGGACCACGCGAAGTATTTATAAGAACTGCAGTTGAATTCATAACATCAAATTCTTTATCACTTATAAGATGAAAACTGGTTTCATTCAAATCACAGTTTAGACTTACAAAGTCCGCTCTTTCCAGCAATTCACATTTTGAAACCATTTTGATTCCTGTGTCTTCAAGAAATCCCTTCGGCATGTCAACGATGTCATTGCCAAGAACACACATATCAAATCCAACTGCCCGTTTAACAACTCTCTTGCCAACATTACCAACGCCTATGACTCCAAGAGTACACTCGTTCAGTGCCAGATTTATCATCTTTTCCCATTTGCCCTGCTTCATGGAACTGTCCATCTGAGGCAACTTACGGGCGAAATTGATAATATAACCAAGAACCGAATCGGCAACGGAAGCACTGAAGGCATCTGGCGTATTGTAAAGAGCAATACCTCTCTTACGACACGAGACCTGATCGATAGAATCGATACCCGTACCCCACTTAGATATAACTTTAAGCCGTCCTGCCACACTTAAAACACGGTCGGTAAAACGGTCATCTCCACAGATCACACCATCTACATCACTAACCAACTCAAGCAACTCCTCTTCTTCGAATCTTTCACTTGTCTTTGGTATGATCAGTTCGATCTGCTTCTCTTCAAACATTGGCCGAAAACGATCAATCACCATTTGCATATAAGGCGCGGTTATCAATACTCTAAATTGCATGTTATATATCCTTTGCCGACTGTTCTCGATAAGCGTACAATTTCTCACCGACGATAAAATCCACTTCGTTATCAATATCCCATGCCTCTATGGGATCCATCTCAAATAAAAGAGGGCGTTCGCCGATTCGGTTTTTCTGAGACAGTAATGTTTCTCTCTCGAATATATAAATACAGGAGTTCTCCTCATACATAGGTGGCAGATCCTGAGTACGCAATAGTACCGATGGATCGTGGTTGACTGCTTGAGACTTGCCGTCCCAAAGACGCTTTTGAATCCTGGTAACTGAAAAAAGTGAATCAAAAGACGGATAGCTCTCAAAGAACATTGCTAACGCTTTATGTATAGTTTCAGTCGATAGTAAAGGATTCGTGCTGTGTGTCTGAAGAAAAATATCCGATTCCAATTGAGCAACATCATGAAGAATAATCTCATTCATCGAAATAGTGCCCAAACAAAGATGTTCCGGACGCTCTAATAATCGCACCCCTGGAAAGTTCTCCTGAACATCTTCTGCAATGACCGGGCTGTCGGTATCGATCACAACCTCTTTAACATATTCACAATTAACAAGGCTGCTTAGCACATGCTGATAAAGCTTCTTGCCGGCAAAGCGACGGTAATTCTTACCGGGAACACGCTCACTATGATGACGCATTGGCACAAGTGCAATTACAGATGCTCTCATTGGATAAATACCTTCTTGTATCGTTATTGGCCAACTGGGATAATATCACGAAGCACAACGCGGGCAGGGGCACCTTCTGCACCTGTCAGTCTTATCGGCAGGCAAATCAACTCGTAATTTCCCGAATTAATACCCGCAAGGTTCAATCCCTCCAATACAACCACACCTGCCTCCAATAAAATCTGATGGACAAGATCATTGTCGCTATAGGGCTGGACAGACAAATAGTCGATCCCGACCAACCGAATTCCATGATCTACTATCCATCTTGCCGCATCTTCTGTAAGAGCGCAGTAATTCTTGTTAAATTCGGTTTCTCCCGAAGACCACAATCGAGAATTATCTGTGTGAAAAAGCAGACGAATCGTATCGGATGACATCTCAAGATTCGCAAGCTCCGACGCTGATATATGAACAAGTTCTGGCAAGTGCGCAACAAAACACGTACCCAACATCGTATCAAGTGATAATTCTTCAACATTTGATCCGAACTTAAGAACATGGCTGGGAGCATCAACATGAGTACCCGTGTGAACATCACACGTCAATTTTGATACGCAAAATTTTTCTCCCTCTTCAAGGCTCGAAATAGAAATTAATCCCATGCGCTCACTACCAGGCCAGACGGGCACCTCCGATTCCATAGCTACCGTAATATCATATATCATAGGCATATGCTTTTATGGACCAATTTGTCAGAAGTGCTCAGACATTAATTGCCAATTTCATAATACACCTTTCTTTCGGCAAGCCTCATACATTAGCTCAGCCATTTCCCAATCCTCTTGTGTATCTATATCCTGAACGAGACATCTGGGAATAATAAACGGCAAAGCCTTCGGAGAATAAAGCATGTTATGTTTTAAAAACTCCTCACTATCAAACCAGTAAAATTGGCCTGCATCATGATAAGCTTCCGGGAAATCCTGTGAACGTTTTAGTTCGTTCTCAGGCCATAAAAACTTTAGCAAACCTTCTTTGGTTATTTCCATCGCTCTGAAGATGCTAAAATCGAATGTGGTGACAGAATAAACCTCCGAAGATTTCTTTTCACGTAAGAGTTCATAACCACTTTTAAGCCTCTTGAAATCAATAAGAGGAGCGGTCGGATAGATACAGCAAAAATACTGAATACGAGGTCCATGTTCGTTTAACCAGTCTATTGCATGCGTAAGAACGAATTGCGTCATAACATGGTCATCTGATAATTCCTCCGGCCTCGCGAAAGGAACTTCAGCACCTGCCTTAATGGCAACATTAGCTATTTCCTCAGAATCCGTCGATACAACAATGCGGTCAAAAAGGCCGCTGTTTTTTGCCGCTTCAATCGAATAGCTGATAATTGGTTTACCTGCAAAGTTTTTAATGTTCTTACCTGGAATCCGTTTACTACCGCCACGTGCAGGGATTACTGCTACATTCATCTGAATACCTTAAACTACTCTTTGCACGAAAGGTCAATAAGCACGCTTTTCAGTATAAATAGATTTATTCATCTGATATTTCACATTGCTTAAACAGCAGTTTCTTCCCATCCTTACATACAATAAATGCGTTAGGGTATGGGTCCTCAAGAGCCCTTATAAAATCATATAACTCTTCTGAGCTTTTATTACAAAAATCCTCAGCCTTTAATTCGCTTTGGTGAGGTTGACGTCTCTTGAAAAAAGTTGCTTTTGACTCATCTTGAGCAGTAGCTTCCAATTTCCCATCCAACATCTTTTTTGTTAACCTTATCCCGGTTTCAGTCATCCTGTTTAGAATATCCTGAAGATGCCCCTCAAAAGAAATTTCTTCCTGCAAGACAATATCTCCGGCATCTACCCCTTCGGTCATGTAAAATAAAGTTACCGCACTCTTTTTTTCTCCTCTGATTATCTGATTTTGTATAGGAGAACCTCCTCTGTATTTTGGCAAAGGCGATGGGTGCAGGCATACACACGGTGCTAAATCGAGAAATTCCTTCTTAACCATCCAGCTCCATCCATAAAACAAAATCAAATCCGGATTGAAAGAATTACACTTTTCATAACTCAAATCCCCGAGTGAACGTATTAGTAAAAATTCGTGAGGCAATTTCTTAAGGGAATCATAAATATTTTTTGCCCAGTCGCGATAGGCACAGTAAATTATCTTCATCTAATATCCCTTATTAATTCAAAACTCTCGGCACAATTTAAGCCAACTTCACTACCTCTTTTAGCTGCAAGATTTTTGATCGCTTCGATCGACCTGGGATGAGGAAATTCACGGACTTCGCTTTGGTAGGCTTTCATAGCCTCAATTTTTTTATCCATGCTGCTATTTATGTCTTCATAAATGTTTGGCTTGAATTTAGCGTGGAAGTTCCACTCAGTACTTGAAAGAACCTCGAAAGTCAAAACTGTTTTTACGCAAAAAGCAAAAGGTATTGGTCTTGTTGCAGAAAGAATGGCCTTAAATACTATACTATGGTCGTTGTTAACATCGAAAGGCGAATGTGTGTAAATAATATCCGGGTGAGTTTCATTTATTTTTTCTTCGATCGATTTGATAATATCTATAAGAGGGACTTTGTCAAACCTGCAACAGCGATTTCCTAAAACGGTAACATTTTTTGCTCCCAATATCTTTGCAGCATCCGAACAATGCTTTTTGATATCATTCACTTGTTTGTTTGCATAGTCTGTATCCAATTCACTCTCTAAATACCTTGCCGTTACTCCATCTCCAATTATAAGAATGGATACATCGTCGCCTCTTGCAGCATGCTTAGCTATAGTTCCGCCACAACCCAACACTTCATCGTCAGGATGTGCAGCAACTACAAGCACTTTACTATTTTTGTCTGACATTATTACTCTCGTCTAATTATTTGCAATTGTGGACAGGATTAAATTCATTAACCGTATATTCGGCCAATCCAAGTTCCCTGCAAATATTATTTCCATATTCTATTATGTTTTGCCTTCTATCCAGACTCATATTGTCACTATGGAGTCTATAATTAAACAAGGGGATTCCAACACGATAACCTACCATGTTGAATTTCAAAATCATCTTCAAAATCAATTCGTAATTTTCCAATCCACAGTTGGATACACTCTCGTCATACCTCCCGGCAGCATTGAACTTTTCCTTTCTATACATTGTCCCTGTTGCTAAGAAATCACCGCGTTTCTTGATTTCTTCAATATCGAACGAAGGCAGCACGACTCTCGTTTCCATGTCATTTCTCACCTCATAATAGTCGCTGTAAGCAAACGCTATCTCGTCATCCTGCTCGAGCAAAGGAATCATAACCTGTAAATAATTGGGCATTAAATAATCATCCGCGTCCAATCGCGTAAAATATTTCCCCTTTGCCCTGGAAATGCCAAAATTAGCGGCTTTCTCAAGTCCCTGATTTTTTAAATGATAAATCCTGGCATAATCCCGGTAATTATCAATTATTGATTCGCTGCCATCATTACTCCCATCATCCACAATAATGAGTTCAAAATGTTTCCGCTCAATATTTTGGTTTATTACGCTACCTATTGCCTGGTCTATATAATGCCTGTAATTATAGCAGGTAATTATTATCGATGTTTTTATCGCTTCTTCCAATACTGCCTCATTTCACCTCGGTTGTTTAGCTAAAACTTTTCAAAGCTGACGTGTTCGCCTTTCTCAATAGCTCTTTTTAAGACACGACCGACAACAAGAGAAATTCTGTTAGGAGAAATACTGTCTTTGGGAGCCGGACGTTGCATTTCAATATCAACACGAGTAATAGTCTTCCCAACGGCCAGGTTATGTTTTGCGCGTATGCATCGACGCTGCAAAACAACGGTTTCTTTTTCATTTTCCTGGACTTGCTTATCAAAATCGCCCATTGCATATTCAACTTCCCGCGACCGTAATACCATCTCTTTCCATGTTTTAGGCGTCATTGAGAAAGGATGGTCGGGGCCTTTGCGGGTCGTATCGTCGGTAAAGTGCTTTTCAATTACTCTGGCACCCGATGCAATTGCCCCTAAAACGGTAGAATGACCATGCGTGTGATCGCTCAAGCCTACTATAATACCCCGGAATATTAGCTGATATGTTTTTAATACATTCAAAGAAATATACTTAAAGTTTTCCGGTTCAGCGGTATAGTTCGTATTGCACTGTAAAAGAATAATATCCCGACCGTATCGCTTTAGAATTTCAATTGCATGCTGCACCTCTCCAATCGTGGACGCACCGGAAGATATTATAACAGGCTTGTTTTTCATGCCCACTGCAACCAGCATTTCATCCCAATTGATATCTCCGGAACCTATCTTGTATATATTCAAATATGGATCCAGCATATTCACCATGTCGAGGTCGTAAGGTGTGGACATATATTCAATTTCTGTTTTTTTTGCATGTTCCTTAAGTTCTACCGTCCAATCTAATGGAACCTCGGCATCTTTGTAAGTTTGATAAATCGACTTTTCCCATTTTTCCTGATGGCTTACTTTTTTTCCAAGATGTTTAAATCCGTAATCACTAACATATTTTTCACAGTTGTGATTCTGAAATTTTACTGCATCAGCACCCGCCTCTTTTGCCAAAGAAATCAACATTTTGGCTCGTTTAAGATCGCCATCGTGATTTGCTGCAATATCCGCAATGAAATAGGCAGGATGTTCAATACCTATTAACCTTCCGTTAATACATATTTCTTGCGAAAAAAAACTTTTCATGATATTTTCTTCAAGCGTTTTATTTCGTCTGCTAACAAAGGTAATGAAATACCAAACATTCTTTCAAACAAGCGACAATCCATTCGCATATCAAGCGGTCTGCGTGCGGCAAGCTTATTCTCGGTCAATAAACAATCTTTTGCACACTTTGTTTTCAAAGAAAGATGGCTTGCTAAACCTAAAGCAAAGTCTCTTTTACTCATACCTTCCCAACTGCCAAGATTGAAAACTCCCCCAATGGGTTTCTCTATGATTTGAGCCAGAATCTCCACTAAACTATCTAAAGACAACGGACTAAACAATACATCTGTAAACAGCTTTATTGGAAGCTGATTTTCAAAACTATCGATAAGCCAATCACTAAAACTTCTTCTCGATGGATGAGAACTGTGACCAAAAAAATTTGTTCGTAAAATAGTACTCTCTACCTGCCGAGCTGCTATCTCGCCGCAATATTTTGAAAAGGCATATGTATTTTGTAAAGTCACCTCATCTTCAGAATGCGGGCCTTTACCGTCATATATCTGATCGGTAGATATCTGCACAAACCTGACCGATGAATGACTTCTTATCCACTCCACGAGATTCTCTACAACCCGCACATTAAGTAGATAAGCACTTTGGGGTTCCTGCTCACATTTATCTACATTGGTTAATGCGACCAGATTAATTATCAATTCAGGCTTAACATTATCCAACAATTTTCTCGTTGATTCCCTACACCTTAAATCGCAACAAACATCAGAATTTGCTGTATAGCCATGGCCAACAACGTCAAAACCATGCTCTTTCAGGTAAGGATAGAGGCGCGAGCCCAATAATCCGGAAGAACCTGTCAAAAGAGTTTTTTGGGACAATGCCATTCTCCGAATATACTTCGTTATCTTTTTAATATTACGATCAAATCGGGTTTTTTTCACACTGAACAAACAGTCATAAAAAAAAGAACTGCTTATTATCAGTTATCAGAGCTACTTAGTAAGCAAAAACCAGTTTAGATCATCCAATGGATAATTCGGATCACCGTGATATACAAAACCATAATCAACAAGTGAAAGGTCAGAAAACCTCGCAAGCATTTCACCCGGAAAATCACGCTTAAAAAGACGATCATCGTGACCTCGATAGTTAACTGTGACCGGAGTGGGGTTATAGTATTCTGCCACCAGAATATATTTGTTTGTACTCCGGTACAAAACATCATACACATTTGGAAGAAATTCAGGATTGATATGTATCATGAAACCACACGAAATTGACAGCGTATAATTATTCTCTGCACTGAAGTCAAAAATGGATTCATTGTATGCTCTAACATCAGGGATCTGACATAGCTGGCTATAAGCTTTCTTGTTTATCTCTACGCCCACTAAGGAAGCTTCAGGCAATATACTTCGAATAGCCTTAAGATTAAGCCCTATATTCGCACCAAATTCTATGACAGATTTTATCTGCTGGGCATGAGACAGAACCTTGGTCCAAAAACTCAGCTTAGCACCTATGAGTTGCGAACTTTTATTTCTGTCAACATAACTGTCGCCAAATTCTCCTGCCCAAAATTCTTCCTGCTTAGTTTGAAACTGTTCCATTCATGTCCTCTATTTATTTTTTGCAAATACCGCCATTTATCAGTAAACCGTCTTTGCATAACGATCAGTCAAGGAGTTAAAGATTTCGCTATTAACGTATTCCATGTCTCTTTTTTCTAATGCAGGATACATCGGAATTGACACTTCTCCTTTAGAAAAAATTTTCCGAATCACCAACATTCGGTCCCTGCGTAAGCCAGTCGGAATTTAAAACATCAACTACACACTGGATGTCTCTGTTGTCTTTGGACTGACTGCTGTATGATATAGGGCACATCGCGTTTGTCCTGGCTATCTACCATCTTTCTGAGGTCATTAACTCCAAGCCAATGATCATTATTATCACTTCTGTAACCGGCAAAATCAGTATTCAGGGCTTTGCCATCCTGCCGCTGAAAATCACGCTCTACAATATACGGATAAATAATATACTTATCGTCAAATTCAAAAGTATGAATACCGTCATCGGAAGAAATCAAAGTTTCATGAAGTTTTTCACCCGGCCTTATACCCGTTACTATCTGTTCGCATTCAGGAGCTATTGCCGTTGCGAGATCTGCTATTTTCATACTTGGTATCTTTGGAACAAATATCTCGCCGCCGCGCATTTGCTTAAGTGAATCCAAAACGAGCTTAACCGCTTGATCGAGAGTCATCCAAAAACGTGTCATTCGATCGTCCGTTATCGGAATCTGACCCTTAGATCGACATTCTTTGAAAAATGGCACGACGCTTCCACGTGAACCAAACACATTGCCATAGCGAACAACGCTGAATTTTTTGCCTGTTGAACAATAATTATTACCAGCAATAAATATCTTTTCAGCACACAACTTTGTAGCGCCATACAAGTTTATAGGATTAGCCGCTTTGTCAGTACTCAAGGCGATAACTTTTTCTACTCCACAATCGATTGCGGCATCAATGATATTTTGAGCGCCAAAAATATTAGTTTTCACTGCTTCGAAAGGATTGTATTCGGAACTGGGAACAATTTTAATCGCAGCGGCATGTACGATATAATCAACCCCGTGAAAAGCGCGTTGCAACCTCTTCAAGTCACGCACATCACCAATGAAGTACCGCATACAATCGTCGTTAAAACGCTTTCGCATTTCATACTGCTTCATTTCGTCACGACTGAAAATCAAAAGTTTTTTAGGCTCATAATTTTTTAGAACGGTTTCGGTGAACTTCTTACCGAAAGATCCCGTTCCGCCTGTAACTAAAATCGTTTTTCCGTTGAGCATAGCTACTCTCCAAATATATCCCTAAGGATTTACGCCCGGAGCATTGTAATTGCCACAGAGCGTTAGAATCGTTCCTTCTCATCCGGACCGATATAAGGTCCCTGTTTAATCTCAAGCAAAACCGTATCTTCCAAACACCGAAATCCATGCCCGCCGCTCACAAGCAGCACCAAATCACCCTTGTTGAGTTCTTTCGTTTCAAGATACTCCTTGTCATTCGTATAGAAGTCCACCTCAAGCATACCCTTCTGAACCAACAGAATCTCCGACATACCGACCAGGTGCCGCTCCATCGGTTTATGAAGGTGCCGAACAATTTCACCACCCTTGGGATAAACGATAAAACCGACCTGCTGCTTGAAATCATCCGGTGTCACAAAGCTCGTCTTATCCGGAAATCTCTCGGCCCGTATGATGTAGCCCAAAACTTCTTCGCCAAATTCAATGCACTCACAAAGGGCCTCCTGAACCTGAACATCCATCTAAATATCCTCACAAAAAAAATAAATATTCATAATCAACACAAACTGCAGACAGACTCCGTCCCTGTCGGTGCGCAATAAACAAAAATCGCACCCGTCCAGGGCAACACTCGCAACTTCATCTATACCGTAACTTTTTCTATTTGCTGCTAACGGTCAAAGATTATGTTTATAAACTTCCATTACCCTTCTGCCCTTTCGGACGTGATCGAGTTGACCACTGACTTCGGTCTTTTCGGCAGTTATCGCCAACTCCAGTTCCTTATACAGAGCCCGCAGCTTCTCTTGCCGTTGTCTGAATTCCGGCTTTTCAAAAACACCGGCCTGTGATATCTTGCTAATGACCGAATCCACCTGTTCAGCCAATATCGCTACTTCTCGAAAACTTCCCTCACGCGCAAAACCCAATTGTTTCTCCAGGAGGTTCCGCAGATTGTCTAAGATAACCTCCCAATCTTTGACTTCGCTATTACCTAACTGTACCAAGTCAACACCCACTCAATCGCCCCCCATTTGAATCATTTGTTCGTGACGGGCCACATTATGTTCAAGCTCTTCAAGAAGACCGGCAGCATCCTTATTTGCAGGATCAATTGAAAGAATATCCTCAAGCAACTTTTTCGATTGCTCCACTTTTCCGTCCTTCATATGTAATGCCGCTAAGCAGAACATCACCGAAACATCACCCGGATGCATCTTGAGATACTCCTCAAGATAATAAATGACTTTTCCAAACGACCTGGTCAGACACGATACCTGGAACAAACCCAATAGTGCAGCCAGATTATCAACATCAAGTTCCAGGCACTTGAGATACATATCAAATGCCTGCTTATAATCGGTCCGTTCCTGGGCTACCATCGCAAGACCGGCATAGGCCTTGGCACACTTATCATCAAGCCGACAGCCGACGCGAAATGAAATCTCCGCATCTTCGAGAAGATTATTCTGCAGCGCCACAACTCCAAGCCCTACATAAGGACCCGCCTCATCCGGACCCAGGCTCGCCGCCTTTTCATAGCACACGCGAGCCTCGGCATAATTACCCACTGAAGCATGACAATCGCCAAGCTCCTGCAAAACCTCATAATGCTGGCTTACATTTGCATGATCAACTTCGACTATCTGAGATTCTGTCCGATTATCTATCCCGAAATCAGAGCTTTCTTCTCTAACATCCATGTTGGTTCTGTCCCTTCAAGTATCTCTTCGGCTCGTCCAAGCAAGCGCATCGCCGATCCGAAATCTTTGTCCCGACGCCTGAGTTTCGCCTCAAGCAAAAGTGTATCAACTGTAGCTCGTCGCTGGTTTAATTCGCTGGTTAGCTCAACTGACTTATCGAAATTACCGGCCTTAAAATACGCCTCGGCAGCCAAGCCCTTCATCCAAAATTCATTTGCATAGCGACGGGCAATATCTTCAAAAATCTCGCCGGCCTCTGAATATTTACCCTCACTCTCGGCACAACGACCCTTATAAAGCAACTGGTCCAGCTCGAATGGTATCTGTCCCGGCTGCAACCTCCTGATCGATATCCCCGCCGCTAAAAGCGATTCGGGTAACGCCAAATTCCCAAATCCACTCCGCGCCCTCTCAAGAGCACTCTTTTTAATTACCACTGCCCATAAACGCTCATTCGATCCCTTCAACTCATAAGCTTCGTTCTCTCGGTCATTGTTCATAAGTGCATAAAGAGCATCCTCCACCCACATCTCACCAACGCTAAATCCACTGGGTACTATCGCTACATAGTCACCTTTACAACCAGCCAAAGCGGCATCAACACGTTGAGCTTGTGTCGAACCAGCGCCTACCGGCACCTTGATCATATTTGGAATTTCGGAATCCAGCCTGGACAGGTCACTTTGAGCCAGAGGCAAATAAAGCTCATAAGGATAAAATGTATATCGCCAGATAAGACCAAGAGTCCTCCCGGCCTCTTTGTTAAGAACCGTACTTACAAAAATAACCGACAAATCCTCAAGCTTCGACCACGGCTTGCAAGGACGGCTCGTCCGTATCGCCAAAACATTCCTTGCGTAGTTCTTATGATCCTTACGCTGCTGATAAGATATCCTGTCGGATTCCCCTACCGTACTATAAAACTCGCCCGTTATCTCATAAACGTGACGAAAATCCGTAAAAAATCCCAAACGACGAGTCATGTCCCAATCGATAAGAACGTTAAGATCTTCATTGTATGGTCCGGTTTTTTCGAGCAAATCGCGACGGTGCATCAAGCTAACATGAAGAACATGATTGAAATACAGCATAACAAATCGGTCAAAATCACGACTTACTTCAAGAACCTTGCTCAAAATCAATCTTCTATGTGGAGGAACTAATTTAAAATAAGCCTTGTAAAGATCCGAGTATGCAACCTGGCAATCCGTCTCGCTTTCCAGCGCATTAACCAGAGTCTTTACATGATTGGGATAATACAAATCATCGTCATCGAGATAACAAACATATTTACCTTTCGCTCGATCCAGAGCCTCATTAAGCGAGTATGCCTTGCCCCTATTTTCCCTCCTGTCGATAAATACTATACGAGAATCGTTGTACGAACCAATTATGTCACTAACATCCTGACCGCCGTCATTGACTGCGATTATCTGGGTATTCCTGTAAGTCTGCCCTAACACACTGGCCAGGGCCTCAGCGAAAAAGTGCGTCCGATTAAACGTCGGCAAAATCACACTGACAAGGGGATGCGATTTCGCATTCGCATTCGGTCGCAAACCGGAGCCTCCCGTTTCTTTAGGAAAGATTTCTAACATCCTGAATTTTTCTGCTCTTAAAAATAACTGCTAAACGATCAAGTACCCAAATAACCAGACTATACCCGTGCAACTGAGGTCTGGACCGGTTCACTTACTGAACTATTTCCAACGCTTTCTGCATCGATTTCCGTTTCCAATTGACCGAAAAGCTGGTTGATCTTTTTCAATTGAGAACTCAGCGGATAACGCTCTTCAACAAAAGCTCGATATTTCGATGAATCATAATCTTTGCTGGTTATCTCGTCGCAGAACTCCTCGGCAATATTGAAAAGGCAATCTTCCGGGAAAATCTCACTGGCACCGGGGAAATTATGAATCACCGGCTTGAGACCGCACGCCATCCCCTCAAGAAGTCCCATCCCCTGGCTCTCACCAATGCTCCCCGAAACTATAAAATGTTTATCTTCAAGCCAACTGTTTACATCAGACTGCCACCCGTCGAAAAACACAACATCCTGA
>SDBT01004276.1_pt1 | contig 24316 bp, 18 predicted proteins | sample 2277101 | NCBI WGS metagenome assembly SDBT01 (sample SAMN10404973, study PRJNA504765) | marine sediment metagenome | isolation source: marine sediment core GS10_PC15, 103 cmbsf | place: Arctic Ocean: Southern Knipovich Ridge | collected 2010 | reverse complement strand
TGGCGAGGTGGGCTGCGCGACGCGGGCTGAGAAAAATGATCTCCAGGGGCAAGACGATCAAAATAGCCAACTCTGCCCAGGGCGCCAGCGCGCTGAACGTGCTGCTGTTCCAGGCAGGCGCCGAAAAGTCTCCGAGCGAGTACGGCTTTCCACTGGGCTGGCACGAGCGATGCCCGATCGAATACAAGAAGGACACCGGATACGCGGTCATGCAGACCGGCTTCGACTCGACGGACGACGTGAAGGTCGTTCTCAAGTGCGGGCACTCGGCCGGCGGGCACGGCCATCCGTGCCAGGGCAGCTTCACGCTCGATGCGTACGGCGATATTCTCAGCCCGATCCCCGGCTACAATCTGTGGGGCCGACTTCACACCGAGTCGTACAACCTGGTCACCATCGACGGCGAAGGCCAGGCCGAAAATCACGCATCAGGCTCGGGTCGACATGAAAACGACGGCCACATCGAGCGGTTCGTACACTCGGCCGGGGCGGACCTGTGCATCGCCAACAACAAGATGGCCTACGACGGCGGCAAGAACCCCCTCGCCCGCTCGCTGCGATACTTCCTGTTCGTCCGCCAGCCCAACCGACGCGGGTACCTGGTGATAATCGACGACGTGATCAAAGACGACCAGCCGCACGAGTACACGTGGAACTTCCATACCTCCACCAATCATAAGATCGTCAAGACCGACGGCGGGTTCGTCGCCAGGGCAATGAGCATGGAGGAGGCCCTGGAATTGTGGAAGACGCGAACGAAGGAAGACGTGCTGCGGCGATCCATTTCCACCAAACGCGGGAAGGTGACGGCTACGAGTTGGCCGGCGCCGTCGCCGAAGCGGCCGTGGGTTAAGGACGTTCGCGTCGATCTTCAACTGGCAACGATCTGGCCGCGGGAGTACACCGCCGAGGTCAGCTTCAAGGGCTCCACCTACAGGGACCGGTACGATTGGATTTCCGATCACCTGAAGATCACGCAGAAGACCGACAAGGCACTGTTCTTCACGATCCTTTACCCGGAGCGAAAGGATTACAGCATTGCAATGCCACCCCTCACCCGAATCGCCGAAGATGGCCTGTGGGGCGCGAAACTGGGCGACGATACGATCCTCTTCAGCCGGCGGGAAGGGACGTGGACCTACGGCGACGTCGAGACCGACGCGAGGCTGGTTTATCTAAATCGCAACAGGGCCGGCCAAGTCGCCAGTTTCACAGTCGGCGAGGGTACGATCCTCCGCGTGGGCGGCAAGGAAGTGTTCGCCAGCGAGCAGAAGGTTTCGGCCTCCGGCTCGGGCGGGAAGGTCATGATCGACGATGGCGGAGAGTATCGCGCGACATCAGCCGAGCGCGGTATGCCGTAATGCCGAAAATTCCAAAAATGCCGAAAACCACTATCGGCCGGATGTCTTGAGAGTGGTTTAGCGTTTGCGCCGACGGTTTCGTCGGCGGGATCGGTCGCGTCTTTGTGACGGTTCGCTTTCGCCGTCGGCCGGCTTATTATTGGCTCTGACCTGTTCCTGTCGCCGGGCGATCTCGGCTTTGATCTCAGCCTGCTGTTGCTTCTGCCGGTTCTTCGCCAGCATTTTGTTTACCTTCGCCATCTGACGGACGCGCTGGCGGGCTTGGCTGGCATGACGACGAGCGTCGGCTTTGACTTTCTTTTCGGCGGCGCGCCTGGCAATTTTTTCTTCTTCAACTCTCCTGGCAGCAACCCGCCGGGCTGGTTTATTCACTTTCGCCGGGCGAGAGACGTTCTTCGTTTTCATCACGACACGCCGGGGCTCGCGAGGTATTACCGCAGCGACGCGGTCAATGCGGCTGGATTTCATTTTGCGATTCGCGTTCTTTTTCCTGCGAGCGGGTGTGGGGCGGTCGTATCTGTCACGATCATCGCGCCGCTCGACGACGACAACTCTTGGCCTAGGTTTCGGCCGACTGCGGTAATGGCGGGAAGTCCTGGCCGCATTATTTGCAAAGGCGCAGTGAGAGCAGGGAAGGATCACGGCATGCGTGCTGCATGTCAGCCACGGCTGGGGGCGAACGAACACCGGTCGGCGACGAGGAGATCCAAACTCTATGGAAACGTAGTGGGTCGGGCGGGTGATGATGACAGGCTCGCTCTGGCGAAGGGCGTCGTTCTCCAACTCGAGAGCGTCGGCCTGGGCCTGGACTTGAAGGCGGGCCTGCTCGGCGTAGAACAGTTCCTGCTCCAGACGCTGCAGCTCAGCCTCGGTTGCAGCGTCGATGGAAGCCTGGTCCGACGGGACGATTTGCGTTTCGGCGATTTCGTCATAGCCATCAAACCCTTCGGGCGGAATCAGTTCGACAAAAACCTCGCCGGGCTCATCGGGCGTCTGGACCCATTCGGAGTGGATCAGCTGGGTTGGCGGGTCCGAACTGACTTGGGCCTGCGGCGGGTCTTGCTCGCCGTCACAGCCGGCCAAGAGCGAAACGCACAATAGCAGCGAAATCAGCATCGTCGTTTTCATGTCGGACTCCTATCACAAGACAAGACACCGCCAATGAGAACAGGTTAGAAGCTTTTCCAAAAACCCATCACAAGGTGTGGTGTGGCGATCGGCCCCACTGGAGTTTGTCGGCCAGCGTGCTGAAAAAATTGCGTCCGGGGTGAGGGATGATATTCGCGCCTCGTTCGGCCCGGCGGATTTCCGCGACGTCTCCGTCGGCGAGCGAGCAACTCACCTGGCCGTCGACGATCAAGGTCGTGCCCTCGTTGACGCGACTGGCCGTGATGCGGATGGTCTTGTCGCTGCCGACGACTATCGGCCGAAGCGACAGGGTATGAGGCGCGACGGGCGTAATGGAGATCGCATCGAGAGTCGGTTCGAGGATCGGCCCGCCGGCGGACATGTTGTAGCCCGTCGAGCCGTTGGGGGTGGCGACCACCACGCCGTCGCCGAGGTAGCGCGCGATTTTGTTTCCGCTTCGGGTGACTTGCAGGTCGATCATGCGGAAAGGAGGCCCGGCCGAGATCGCCAGATCGTTGGCGGCCGGCGAGGCGAACTTCGCCTTGCCCGAGTCCCCATTTTGTCCGAGCACCGTCACGCGGAGCATCATTCGTTCGATAGCGGGGATCTGACCGTCGATCGCCTGTTGGAAATGTTTCTGCATGTGTTCGACGTTGAACTCGGCCAGGAAGCCGAGCTTGCCCATGTTCACGCCGAGCATGGGCACGTCGGTGTCGACCAGCATTCGGGCGGCCGAAAGCAGCGATCCGTCGCCGCCGAAGACAACGGCCAGGTCGGCCGAGCCGCTCTCGGGGGGCAGTTCGCCGTTGGTGGGTGCGATGGCGATAATCTCGGCGCGAGTGGCGAACCATTCGCGCAGTTGTTCGATGCGTTCGCAGACCCCAGGCTTGGACATATTGCCCAGGATGAGGACACGTTTGTTCGCCATGGCCTACTCCTCAATGTTATCTAGCCTAGATACTGGCTTTGCCCGGCCGTGATTTTCAAATCGGCGGAGTCCTTCTCGGCCAATGCCTCGGCGCTGTCGGCGTAGAGCGGTGAAATTTCGATCGCCGAAGCCACCTGTCCGTCGGCGTCCCGCGGCACGGCCATGCCGCAGTCTTCCAGCCAGTCCGCGGCTCGTCGCACCTGGTCGTGCAGGCTGGTGGCCAGGCTATCTTCGCCCTCGGCGTTCTTGATCGGACTGAACTCTTCGCTACGGATGGTTTCGAGAATCATCGTTCGCTCTGCCAGCGGCAGGGCGTCGAATACGAACATTTCCAATTTTACGGCGTTGGGCTGGTCGGGCGTGACGGTCTCGCCGGCAGCGTCGACGCAGGGCACCTTTTTTTCTGCGCGGTGGAAGGGCAGCTTGCAGACGCCGCCGGCTGTGATCCGCTCAACGAAGGCGCGGCACAGCAAATGGATGGCGATGCTGCCCGCACTGAATCGCAAGTGGCCGTCGTCGGTGCAGGCCCTGGCCAACTCGTCCGGCATGTCGGAGTATTCTATGACGTGGGTCTTGCCGTCGACCACGCAGACGTTGCCGAGTTTTTCCATCGGATCCCGCTTGGGCAGGATCTTCGCGCTCATCTCCGCGCCTTCCAACTCATGTAGGCCCACAAACAGCGGATCGAGGCATTTGACCAGGGGGTTGTCCACCTGGAAATAGCTGATCAGTTCGACGCCGCGCCTGGCCATGTCGTCCAGCGCGCCGCTTTCCTGCAACGCCAGCAGGCTTCCGCCGTGACCGTTGGGGCTGCAGGCGAGCGTGGCCTTGTCGGCCAGCAGCAACTTGCCGTCCAGTCCCAGCGCCGGCATCGTGCCTTGAACCAGGAAAAACACGTTCTGCTCGTCCAGGCCGAAATATTCGTGCTGGCGGAAGAACGCCTGTGTGGCGACGTCGTTGGCGGGCGAGGTCATGATGTACCATGGCACGGCCACCCCGGCTCGCTCGCCGGCGGCGCGGATCTGCTCGGCAAAAATCTGGAACAGCGGTTTACGCGTGACGGGGGTCGCTTCGAAGCAGCCCTTGGGCCCCTCGTAGCCCAGACGAGTTCCCTGCCCGCCTGCAACCACGAAGGCTGCGACTTTGCCCTCGGCCAGCAACTGCCTGCCCCGCTCGCGTGCTTCGGCGTAGCGGTGGGCCAGCGATTCGTCGGGCTTGGCCGGAAAAATCTCGGGCGGCTGGATGTCACCTGCCGGCGCGACGTGCGGTTTGTTGAGGACATATTGGTCGGTCCACTGTTCGATGCGGCCGAAGTCCAGAGACTCCAATTGCTCCAGCAGGGCGTTCTGCTGCGGCGGGGCCAACTCCTCCCAGAATCGAAGCAGGTGCTGCTGGGCATGCGACTCCAGCGTTTGCCGTACGGAAGCAAGGTCTGACATTTTGTGTTACCTCTCTAGGGCATTAATCATCGAATCCATGGAGCAGAGTAAAATCCTGGCAGAATATTGTCAATCTTTTTGATAATGACTGGGGCCACAAGTCTCTTTTTTCCGGCGTCCTGCGTCAACTTGCCGAAAACTATTTTAACCTGAGTATTGACAGCAACCCGCCGATCGATCTATTATAAGAACTGAGGTGATGGCCGCTGCAGGGCAATAGTGAACGGTATCATCATAAATGTTTTCAGCACGCAACAAGCCCCTGCCAACCATCCCACCCCTCGTAAGTTTTGATGCTGAGCCACGTTGTGCTGCAGCGACGTATGTGTTTGCGGCGGCTCGGGTTCAGGGCTTGCATTCAGACATGAGCGTAAGACCGCTTGGGCGAACGGCGCCCGGCGGCAGAGTCCGGTTGACGCAGGCTGGGTTTCCCACCCGGCCAAGTCGGGAACGACGCGATGGATCGCCGAGTGTACTGGATTTATAACATAATATCTGCAAGGTGATTACAACGTTTTCCCGGCGTAATGTCCAAGGGAGAAGGAGTCATGAAAATGAGACGCAAAAAAGGTTTTACACTGATTGAGCTGTTGGTGGTCATCGCGATCATCGCCCTGTTGGTGTCGATTCTGATGCCGAGCCTCTCCAAGGCACGCGAATTGGCGAAACGAGCTGTCTGCTCGACGAACCAGAAGGGTATCGGTACGGCGATGGCCTTGTATTCCAGCGCCAGTCGTGACCAGTGGCCCTACCTCGACATAGGCAGGCGCGGCAACGACTGGACCGCTCCGGTGGGTAAGAACTTCAACAGGGAACCGTCCCTGACGGTCAATGGCAGGGGTGGTGATTTGGGTAAGGATAACCGCAGTGTTTCGGCCCTGCTGTTCCTGTTGGTCCGTACCGGCCAGCCGCCCAGTCTGTTCACCTGTCCGTCGGACACTGCCGAAGACATGATCAGGACTACCGACAGCAACGGCGTCTATTTCTGGGACTTCAAAAGTGACCCCAACGACCCCAATGACGACCCGGGCAATTCGTTCAAGACCATCAGCTATGCTTACCAGGCGCCGCTGTATGGCCCGGACCTTGTGTCCAAGATGATAACTACCCCGCTGGGCAGTGGCGTGGACGTCACCAGCCCGACGGCATTGGTGATCCTGGCCGACAAGTCTCCCATGTTTGCGAAATACCCCAGTTTCAGTGAGATCAAGATAGATCCAGCGTATAAGGCGTCTACGAATTGGGCCGCCGACGATTTGGATGATGATAAAAAACGGCTGGGTATGAGCCAGAACCACACCAAGGGTGAGATGATCAATTTCCTCAAGGCCGACGGCAGTGTTTCCTCGTCGACGCATGCGGATTGTGGCATTAATGCAGACAACATCTACTCCAGCGCTCATAGCGAATTGAACTCAAAGGGCAAGATTATGCCGAGAACCAACAGAGCCGGTTCCGTCATGATCGGTAAACTGGTGGGTGGTGACGGAGGGCATATGTCCAAGGAAGACTCTTTCCTGGTTGGCCCTGTGTCCGGTGAGCAGATGCAGGCGAAGATGCAAGCCGGCGAAGAGTAATTTTGCGAAAAACGCATAACGCGTGAATGACACGAGGCGGGCCTTTCGGTCCGCCTCGTTTTTTTAGGCAGTCCCGACCCATATGAGGCTTTTGTATTGCCCATTTTTTTAGGCAGTCCCGACCCATGTGAGGCTTTTGTATTGCCCGTTTTATCTGACGGGCTGCTATAATCTCGTGTCCCCAAGTTAGAGCCAGGATTATGACGTGGAACTGACGGTAAAACTGGAAAATCTAAATAAGCAAGGGCTGTTGTTCGGCCCGGGCGACCGCCATCTGAAAATGCTTCGTGAGGCATTGGGCGTTCAGGTCTTCGCTAGAGGCGGACAGATCAAGCTGACCGGCTCGGCCGATGGTGTGGCCAAGGCAGCGGCGGTGTTGCAGAAATTGCAACGTACGCTCAGACGCTCGGATGCGATTGGGGTCGATGCGGTCGCCGAGGCGATTAGCGCCGCGGCTGAGACGGGTCGCGAATCCGCAGAGGTTCTCGACGTTTACGCTTCAGGGCAGTTGGTCCGGGCGAAGACGCCCGGCCAAAAACGATACATCGGGCAGATGCAAAAGCGAGACATGGTCTTCTGCGCGGGTCCGGCCGGTACGGGAAAAACATACCTGGCCGTGGCGGTGGCCGTGCATATGCTCAAACACGATCGGGCCAAGCGGCTGATACTGGTTCGCCCGGCAGTCGAGGCCGGCGAGAAACTCGGCTTCCTGCCTGGAGACATGCAGGCCAAGGTGAACCCTTATCTTCGCCCATTGTTCGACGCACTGCACGACATGATGGATTACGAGCAGATTCGCCGCTTCATGGTCAATGACCTGATCGAGGTGATTCCGCTGGCCTTCATGCGCGGGCGAACGCTCAACGATTCGGTGATTATTCTGGACGAAGCCCAGAATACGACCGCTTCGCAGATGTTGATGTTCTTGACCCGCATGGGCCATGGCTCGAAAATGATTATCACTGGCGACGACAGTCAGGTCGATCTGCCGGAAGATACGCTCAGTGGGCTACTGGACGCAAAAAACCGCCTTGCGGGAATCAAGGGCGTGGCGTTCGTTCGACTGGAAAGGACCGACATCGTGAGGCATCGGCTGGTGCAGAATATCGTGGAAGCCTACGCCAGAGACGACGGTTAAAGGCCGATGAATGGCGAGTAGAAGCCGAGTTGATACGAATCGCTGCCGGCTCGTCGCAGGCGAGGCCTTTTGCCAATAGTTTATTATGTGGCCATTTAAGAAAAAAACTCGACAGCGCCGCCTGGAAGTTCGCCGGGCCATGCCCTCCGTTCGTTCGCCTCGTTGGAAGCAATTACTCCAGGCGGGCGGCTTGGCTTCGGTGATGCTGGCGGTGGGCCTGCTGGCGGGGCTGGTGCTGATGGACGTCCTGCCGGCCGAGCCGATGACATACCGGTCAGGGCAGTACATACCCACAGACATTCTCGCGCGGGTGGGGTTCCGCATTCTTTCCGCCGAACGCCTGAACGCCCTGCGGAGCAGCGTCGACCGGGACACGCCGCCGGTATTCGAACAGAACGCTTTGGTGACCGAGAAAATTCTCACTGCGCTGAAGTCGCTTCCCGAGCAGCTCGGCGCCACGAGCCAGCCGGCAGGTGTCGAGAAGGCCTACAAGGCGTTCGCCTTCACCGCGAAGAACTTCGCGGAAATCCGAAAGGCACTGACCGACCCGCAGCGCCGGCAGTTGTTCGACAATAGCCTGGCCCGTTTCGAAGAAGAATTGAATCAGACCTATGTCATTCGTGCGAATGATCAGATCGGTAAGGGCATCTGGAGAGATGCAGGCATCGCCCAGATGATGATTTTTCAAGGCAGTTCCGTCCCGAAGGACCGCTCCGCCCTGATCAGCCTTACCGAGGTCGGCAGGGTGGACCAGCGAATAAAAATACTTGCGAAATGCTTCGAGCCTGTATTGCAGCCGCACGTGCGGGCGTTCCTGAAGGTGACTTTTGTCGGTGACGCGCCGACCTATACCTACGACGCCGCTATGACGCAGGACCACATCACCGCCCAAAGGAACGCGATTTCAGAGCGTCCGCCGGATGAAGCCTACACCAATTACGCCAAAGGGCAACTGCTGGTCCTCAAAAGCCGACGGACCGGGCCGCGAGGCGAACAGATCATCGGCCTGCAGGGCTCGGACCTGAAAATCCTTTGCGCCGAGCACGAGCAATACCTCGATGCGGAAAAGCAATCGCACCCCTGGCGCAGGTGGGGGCGCATCGCCGGGCGGTCTGTCGTGCTGCTGGTGGTGGTGCTCATGCTGAGTTTTTATATCGCCAGATACCAGTCGCAAATCATCTCGCATCATTGGCGCGGATTTGCGGTCGTCGTGATATTGCTGCTGATGGTAGGCCTCAGCCGCGCGATGGTATTCGGCCTGGGGCTGAACGGCTATTCCGTGCTGGTCGCGTCGATGCTGGCGGCGATTCTTCTGACCATCGCATACGATCAGCGATTCGCGCTGACTATCAGCGGGGCGCTGGCGGCGCTTATCGTTCTCCAGTTGCGTTTGGACCTAAGCATGCTGACGGTCGTGTTCCTCAGTTCGGCAACGGCTGTTTTTCAACTGCAGGAAATACGAACGCGAACCAAGCTCATCTCCACAGCGGCGATCGTGGCGGCGATCGTGTTCGCCGTCATCGGCGCGATCGGTATGATCCAGGCCGAGCCGTGGCGATTCGTCCTGATCGATGGTGTATGGGGGGTCGGAATGACCCTGCTGGCCGGCGTGCTCGCACAAACTCTCCTGCCAATGATCGAACGGTTATTCGGCATTACCACGAGTATGACGCTGCTGGAGTGGTGCGATGCGTCCAAGCCGCTTCTCAAACGCCTGTCCACCGAGGCGCCGGGCACGTGGAACCACTCGTTGCAGTTGGGTTCGATGTGCGAGGCCGCCGCTAACGCCATCGGCGCTCGCGGACTGCTGGCGCGGGTGGGCGCGTACTATCACGACATCGGCAAGATCAACAAGCCCCCGTACTTTGTGGAGAACCAGGGCGGGGCGGCTTCCAAGCACGAGAAGCTTTCGCCAGCGATGAGCCTGCTGATCATCATCGGCCACGTCAAGGACGGGTTGGAAATGGCCCACGAGTACGGCCTGCCTTCGCAACTACACGAATTCATCGCCACCCATCACGGCACGACACTGGTGCAGTTCTTCTACCACGCCGCCACCGAGCAGCGGAAAAACGGCGATCAGCGGGCGCCAGATGAAACCGATTTTCGCTATCCCGGCCCCAAGCCCTACTCGAAGGAAACGGGCATTCTCATGCTCGCCGATGCCTCCGAGTCGTCCGTCCGCGCGATGTCGCAACCCACGCCCGGGCGCATCGAGAACCAGGTACACACCATGGTCACCCGGCGACTGATGGACGGCCAACTCGACGAATGCAACATGACGCTCAAGGAAGTTCACCAGGTCGAGGCGTCGCTCACCAAGAGCCTCTGTGCGATCTATCACGCTCGTATCGCCTACCCCACGCCGCCAGGAGAAAAACCCTCCGCTGCGGAGATCGAACGGGAACAACGGTTGGCACAGGCCGACAAGAAGAACGCGCCGCCCAAGCCAGCCGACACCGAGGCCGATAAGAAGAACGCGCCGCCCAAGCCAGCCGACACCGAGGCCGATAAGAAGAACGCGCCGCCCAAGCCAGCCGACACCGAGGCCGACAAGAAGAACGCGCCGCCCAAGCCAGCCGACACCGAGGCTTCACAGTCTCCACCTGCCTGGCCGACCGGGTCGGAAGATATCGCGGAGTAGTTTTATACGCGACAAATCACGAGATGACGGGTGCCACGGCTTGCTTGCAAGCCGTGTTGCAGTGACTTGGCACAATACCTTTCGTAGCTTCATGGCCAGGCCACCCGTACTCGTTGCTTCTGCTGCTTCAGCTGCTCTTGCTGCTTTGGTTTCTTCTTCCTCTTCTTTTCAATCTAAATTCTAAAATCAAAATTCAATAATATCTATCCACTCAGTTTTTGTCTTTCCGTAGCGTACGGAACGTCATCTTTGCATCGCCGCAGCACCACCGAAAGCAGCACGCCCACCACTAATAAGCCTACCAGGTGGTAGAACATCGGACCATAGGCCTTGACGACATCGGCGGTGATTTCGCCCTGGTCGTCAGTGCAACCGAGGAGTTTGGCGACCATTTCGACCATGTCGGAGGTAGTGAAAAACAGCACGCAGCCCGTCGCCAGCATGATCGCCATCGCCACAATGCGCACAGCCCGGCTGAATTTCCCAAACGCCACCGCCTGCCAAATCGCCACGCCCGCTATCAGCAGGACCGTCGCGTGATGTTCCCATGTTCGCTGGTTGAGCAGCAGCAAGGCCGTGACCACCAGGCCGTAATGCAGCAGTCTTCGCCCATCGTCGCGCGGCAATTTTCGCCAGCCGATCGCCCAGCCGACCGCGACGACCACCGCCAATTGCGACAGCTTCACCAGCATCTTCACTGTGGACTCCGATAGCGACACGAGCGTTATCCAGGCGAATTCGGTCTGCTTTTCGTACAGCGTATCGTCTGGACTCCAGAAAAGATTTCCGTTGGGGTTCCCCTCGGCGAAGAAGTATCGGCTGAACACGCCGGAGATCGACTGGTTGATGTGGATCGGGTACCACGCGCCCTTGACCAGGCCGGGGATGATCAGGTTGTCCAGCCAGCTTTGGGTGAGGGTTGCGTAGTGGCTCGGGCCTATGATCGCTGCCGGCAGGATCACCGCCAGCAGCACCATGGCGATGGCGGTCCCGGCCAGTAGTTTCCAGTTCCGCTGATACAGCCAGTAGAGCACGAAAATCGCGGGCGTCATTTTGATGCAGATCGCCAGCGCCAACGGCAGGCCAGCCAGCCAGTCTTTGCCCCGGCGAAACAGCCAGAGGTGGCAGACCACCGCCGCCAGGACGAACGTATTTGTGTTTCCGTGCAGGAAGTCGTCGGCGAACATCAGCAGCGACCAGGCCAGCCCCAGCGCGATCACCCAATCGACGACACGCCGCCTGCCATGCCCGGCCAGGTCGGCGACCATCCAAATACTCGCCACAAGCGAAAGCAGTTTCAGCACGTTCCACATGATCGCGGCCAGTTCGGGCGGCACGTAAGCGAAGGGCGTCAGCAGGATGATCACGAAGGGCATGTTCGGGTGCAGCCGCGTGCGCTTGGGCGAGTTGGGGTTTGTGTCTAGAGCTTCCAACTCGGCGACTTCCTCGTGGCTGAGGTAGATGTTCTCGCCGGCCCAGAATTTTCGCACGGCCTTGCTCCATCGGCCGATCGCGCCTTTGTGCGCTTTAGGTCTGCGGAGCCCGACGGCTTGGGCTACGGCTGGGGTCCAGTCGGGGTGCTTTGCGTCGAATTTCGCCGACCGGCGCAGGTTGCGGTGCGTCTGGGCCTGGAACTGGATCGTCGGCACGATCATCGCCGCTGCTATCGCGACGTAGATCGCCACGCGGAGAACCTTCTCGCGTTTGCGTCGGGCCGGCTCGTCGGACAGCGGGCTATCGAACGGGACGTGCCATTTCGATTTCGTGGGCTGGTCGTTCATATGCGGCAAACTTTACACGGTTGCGGCCAGCGATGCCACCCCGCGCCGGTTCGTCGTTGCTCCGTGGCGCGCTCGGCGGTATCCTGCGCCCATGACTCGATCTCGCAGCCGCCCGATAGTAACGATATCTTCCAGCCAGAAGGCCCTCCGCGTGCCGCGCAAAAAATTGGCCGCGCTGGTCGCCTTCGTAGCCGACCGCGAGGGCGCTGCGATCGCCGAGGCCGACATCGCGGTGGTCGCCGCCGACGAGATGGCCGGTTTGAACCGGCGGTATCTGCGGCATGCGGGCGCGACCGACGTGCTGAGCTTCGATCTTTCCCAAGGCCCGACCCCCGGCCTGTGCGCCCAACTGATCGTCTGCGGAGACGTAGCCGTCGCCCAGGGGCCATTACACGGCCAGCGGCCTCAACACGAACTGATGCTGTACGTCATCCATGGGCTGCTGCACCTGATGGGCTACGAAGACAAGACCGTCCGGGGCGCCGTCCGGCAGCGAGCCCGGCAGGAAGAACTCCTCGCCGAATTCCTCGCATCCTTCCGCAAAAAATAACGAATCTCATATTCGTTCGGCACGCGTTGGGAGATGAACTTCTCACTACCCCACACCGGATATCGCCAGGCCTCGAAGCCTACTTTATCGGTTTCAGTAGCTCGCTGACGAATTCGCCGACTTTCGCGGTGAGTTGATCGATTGGTGCGTCTTTGGCGTCGGTGATGCGGTGGATGATGGCCGAGCCGACAATCGCGCCGTCTGCGGCGGCGCAGACGGTCTTGACGGTCTGGGCGTTGGAGATACCGAAGCCTACGCAAATCGGCGTGTCGGTGTGGGTCCTCAGTTCGGCCACTGCGTCGATGCTCTGGGGCGGCAGTTGGGCCCGCTCGCCGGTGATGCCCGCCACCGAGATATAGTAGATGAAACCCCGGCTGTGCGATGCGATTTCCAGTTGCCGCTCGTGCGGCGTGTTGGGTGCGATCAGCATGACGTTCGCCAGGCCGCGCTGACGGGCGCTGGCCTCGAGGGCGGGCGCTTCTTCCAGCGAAATGTCGGGAACGATCAGCGCGTCGAAGCCTGCCTTGCCGGCCGCGTCCAGATACGCATCCACGCCGTGACGGAAGACGATCGAATAACTCACCATGGCCGCCAGCGCCATCTGCCCGCCGCCATCGCGGTAGCTGCGGATCGTCTGGAAGATTTTCTCGCTGGTCACGCCTGCTTCCAGGGCGGCCGTGTACGATGCCTGGATCGTAGGCCCGTCGGCGATCGGGTCTGAAAACGGGACGCCGATCTCGCAAATCCGCACGCCGCGCCGCTCGAAGTCGTTCAACATCGCCTCGGTCGCATCCAAGCTCGGATACCCGGCCGTTATGAACGGCATGAGCGCCTTGCTCCCACTGGCCCGCAACTCGGCAAACGTTTTTACCATCCGGTTATTGTTTAATTCAGTCATTCGAATTATCTCATTCGTTTTGTTCGAAAAATCGTGGACTACTTTTTTCTTCGTTCGAGGATATCAGCGATTTCGTTGCAGTCCTTGTCTCCGCGTCCGGAAAGGTTCACCAGGACAATCTGGTCTTTGCCGAGTGTCGGAGCAATCTTCATCGCCTGGGCCACCGCGTGCGACGACTCGAGCGCTGGGATGATGCCTTCACTGCGACACAGGACCATCAGTGCGTCGATGGCCTCTTCGTCGCTAATATTGACGTATTCCACCCGACCGGTGTCTTTCCAGTACGAGTGCTCCGGCCCGACGCCGGGGTAATCCAGCCCGGCCGAGACACTGTGTACCTGGGCGGTCTGGCCGTCTTCATCCTGCAACACGTAGCTCATCGCGCCGTGCAGCACGCCGGGGCTGCCCTTGCAGAGCGTGGCGGCATGCTGGCCGAAACTCAGGCTGCGCCCGCCGGCCTCGACGCCGACCATCTTCACGTCAGCGTCGGCGATCATCGGCGCGAAAATGCCGGCCGCGTTCGAACCGCCGCCCACACAGGCGACGACCACGTCGGGTAGGCGTCCTTCGATATCGAGCATCTGCGCGCGGGCCTCGCGACCGATGCAGCTCTGGAATTCGCGAACCATCGTCGGGTACGGGTGCGGCCCGCAGACCGAGCCGAAAATGTAATGCGTATTGTCGGCCGTGCCCATCCAGTTTCGCATCGCTTCGTTGCAGGCGTCCTTGAGCGTACACTGGCCGGAGGTCACGGGCACGACCTTCGCGCCCAGCAGCTCCATGCGGAAGACGTTCAGCGCCTGTCGGCGGATGTCTTCGGTGCCCATGAACACTTCGCACTCCAGCCCGAACACGGCCGCGGCGGTCGCGGTGGCCACGCCGTGCTGGCCGGCGCCGGTTTCGGCGATGACGCGCGGCTTGCCCATGCGCATTGTCAGTAGCGCCTGGCCGAGCGTGTTGTTGATCTTGTGCGCGCCGGTGTGGTTCATGTCCTCGCGCTTGAGATAGACCTTGGCCCCGCCGAGTTGTTCGGTCAGCCTGGCTGCGTAGTACAGTTCGCTGGGCCGGCCTGCGATCTCGCGCAGGCAGCGGTCAAATTCGGCGAGAAACTCTTCGTCTGCCATCGCCGCGTGGAACTCCCGCGTGAGTTGGTCCAGCGCCGCCATCAGCGTTTCGGGCATGAATTGTCCGCCGAACTGGCCGAAATAGCCTTCGCTCCGGTCGGTCGAGTTGGTATTTTTCTGATTCATCTAAAGCACCTCAGATGCAAATATACCGGCTTTTTGGCCCGGATGGAACACCCATCGGCCGACCTGTAACCTATAAGAGGGGTTCCATATTTTAGCCACAAGCGTATAATCTTCGTTTCTCCGCAGGCTGACCGGAGCAAACAGAAGCGAATTCCCAATAACCAGAGAGGCGTAACGCACATGGCTACTTCCGAAGCAATCCATGACCGACTTCAGCTTAACACCCCATTCGCACTGATGCTGAAGATCTGCGACCAGAACGACCCCAAGGCCGAGTTGATCGCGAAGATCGACAAGACCGGCGCGAGGGTCAGCGAAATAACCCTGATGGACATGGTCGAAGGCGGCGGGCTGGAATACGAAATGATCGTGTTCACCACCGGCGACGATCAGATGGCCGAGGTGACAAAGGCGGTCGAATCCGTCGAGAACGTAGAGATCATCGAGATATTGGACATGGCGATGGAATCGCATCGCGGCGGCACCTGCGAGATGCGATCACGATCGCCGATTCCGACCAACACCGATTTGCGGATCGTCTACACGCCGGGCGTGGCGCGGGTGTGCAAGGCCATCGAGGCCGAGCCCGAACTGGCACGCGAGTACACCAACATCGCCAACAAGGTCGCCATCGCAACCAACGGCACGGCGATTCTGGGGTTGGGCGACATCGGCCCGCTGGCCGGTCTGCCGGTGATGGAAGGCAAGGCTGCGATCTTCTGGGAGTTCGCCGGCGTCTCGGCCGAGCCGCTGCTGATCGACACGCAAGATCCCGACGAGTTCATCAACATTTGCGAGAAGCTGGCCTGCGGGTTCGGCGCGATCCAGATCGAAGACGTCAAGGCGCCCGAGTGCTTCAAGATCACCCGCGAGCTCGACGCCAAGCTGAAAATCCCGGTCTTCCACGACGACCAGCACGGCACGGCGACGATCGTGCTGGCCAGCCTGTTCAGCGCGATTAAGAAAACCGGCAAGAAGATCGCCGACATGACCTGCACGATCAGCGGCGCGGGCGCGGCCGGAACCGCCGTAGCCGACCTGCTGATGGGCGCTGGCGTACCGGACGTGATCCTGTGCGACCGGGCCGGGGCGATCTATCGCGGCCGAACCGAAAACATGAACGATGAAAAGCAGGCTCTGGTCGAGCGAACCAACGGCGAGAACTTCTCCGGCACGCTGGCTGAGGCAATGAAAGGCCGCGAACTGTTCATCGGCGTCAGCGAGCCGAACATCGTCACAAAGGAGATGGTGCAGGCGATGGCGGCCGACCCGATCGTATTCGCGCTGGCCAACCCTGTCAGCGAGATAAGCCTGACTGACGCCTACAACGCCGGCGCGTCGATCTACGCCGACGGCCGCATGCTGAACAACGCCTTGGCGTATCCGGGTATTTTTCGCGGCGCGCTGGACGCAGGCGCCGAGGCCATCACCGTCAAGATGATGACCGCCGCGGCCGACGCACTGGCCAGCATAGTTCCCGAAGGCGAACTGATGCCCGAAATGATGGACCCGAGGACCCACCAGGCCGTCGCCGACGCCGTGAGAGAAGCGGCAGAATAAACCAACTCATAAACCCGTCAGGGTGGCTGGGCCGTCAGTTCAGCCACCTGCTCATCGGAATACATAGAAAGCCTAATCAAAAGAGTAATGCCTACAGCCGCAAACGTGAGTGAGCGGTTTTTCACATGAGCGCCTCAACCGACGTTACTTTTTCCGCGAGCGCCTTGATTTGGAAAGATTATCATGGCCACGCAAGCGTGGACCATGGCACCCACCTCCCAGCCATGATCGCCTCAACCGGCGGACGAGATGTGAACCTAAGAAAACGGGCGAGTCTCACGACTCGCCCGTTTGATATTACTTCCGCTCACCGTTCGGCGAGAGGTGCTTCCTATCTACGTCTGCGTCGTCGCAGCAGGCCGATGCCTGCAAGTGCAAGCAGGCTCATCGTGGCCGGCTCTGGCACGGCCGGGGTCGGCTCTGGGCACACGGTGGTATCTTTCCAGCGGGCCAGCAGAGCGCCGAGGTCAGCACCATCTACGATGCCGTCGGGTGCCCCCACCGGGGCGATATCGGCGATCGAAGGGCCGGTATCTTTCCAGCGGGCCAGCAGGGCACCGAGGTCAGCACCATCTACGATGCCGTCGGGTGCCCCCACCGGGGCGATATCGGCAATCGACGGAATGCAGGGGGCATACCATAATTGCATCTTGTTCAAGACAATTATGTCGCCGTTGGCGTCCGTGACGGGGTCGCCGTTGGCGTCCTGCTGCTGAGGGTTCCCGTTGGCGTCGACGTATCGCATACGCCAGTTATCGCTGTAATCCATGCGGAGGCTACCGCTATACCCGCCCCAGATAGCGCCCGCCCGAACGTCGAGGACGGTCGTCCACGTGTTGTCCTGCGAGAGAGTCAGGTCCGTCAGGTCGAGTTTGGTCTTATGGTAAACAGGACGGCTGGTGTCGCGGTTGGGATCGTTCATGTCGGTGTATCTACCCAAGTCGGCAGTTCCGCTGTTCAGCGTCAACAGGGGGTCCGTGCCGGAGAACTTCAACGTCACGTCACCGGTGACGTACGAGAGGCCTCCCACGTCGTTAAAGTCTTGTCCACGGAACGCCAACTGCGAACCGTTGAATTCAGTCTGGCCGGCGATTTCAAACGTCCCGCCATAGACGTAGAATCCGTTTCCGGTGGGTACGGTGATGGTCCCCCCGGACCAGAGGTAGTGCATCTTGTGAATGCCGTCATTGAATATCGTAATTACATCACTGTTCCAGTTCGGATCTCCTGAATTATACGTAGATTCAAACACGCCGCCGTTGTGAAGGATAGTCGTGTCGGCAAAATAACTGCCGATGTCGGCCCCGCCGTATCCTCGGCCGATGGTTCCCCAATTTCCCCAGGACATATGGCCGCCGTCGTTGATGGTGAGTGTATTGTTGCCCGCGGCGCCAACACTGATGTTGCCGCCGAAAACATTAAACTCACCATTGACCGTCATGTAATTGTCTGGATCGTTGTTGCTGTCATCTTCATAGCCCATGATAAAGCGTGTGTAAGCGTTCAGCGTTCCGCCCGCATCAATGGTGATGCCTGCATCGAAGCCGCGACTCATTTCGAGCGATCCGCATGTCGCCACCGTTCCGTTGTAGACCGTTGCAATGGAGTCAACAACATCTCCGAACACGGCCGTGTCGGTGACGCCGGGCGTGCCTGGCTCAAAGAGAGCGTTATCTAGCCAGTTGTTAGGATCGCCCCAAGCATCGCCATTACCGGTCGAGGTTCCGGTGAACCAGACATCTACGGCCAGTGCAGTCGGCGCGGCGATCATCACAACGACAGCCAGTGCAAAGCAAGTCATAAGAGTTTTAGTTGAGGTCATCTACCTATCTCCTTCTTGAAAGCGGTTCCCTGAAAAGTGCGGCCTCCGTAAGCTGAATCCAACATTGCCGCAATGGCTTAAAGACAAGAATGTGCGCAAAACTCCTGAGCAACAGCAGAGCTTAGTGTCCGTACTATACCACAGTTTCCGTGGTTTGTAAATGCTCGCTCTAGAGCTTTTCTCCTTAGTCTTAAAGCTGGTCAATAAGCAAAGGCGCCGAGGAAGCTAATCCTCGACGCCTTTTGGAATTATGACTTATTGCACGCGAACTATCTGCGGTGCGAAAGTCGTCTTTTTCTCAGCAGGCCGATGCCCGCCAGTGCAAGCAGGCTCATAGTGGCCGGTTCCGGCACGGCCGGGGCCGATGTCGGACACAACGAGGTGTCTTTCCAGCGGGCCAGCAGGGCACCGAGGTCAGCACCATCTACGATGCCGTCGGGTGCCCCAACCGGGGCGATATCGGCGATCGAAGTGCCGGTATCTTTCCAGCGGGCCAGCAGGGCACCGAGGTCAGCACCATCTACGATGCCGTCGGGTGCCCCAACCGGGGCGATGTCGGCGATCGATGGAATGCAGGGCGGTGGCGGCGGCTCTTCGCCATACCACATCTGCAAAAGGTTCACGGTAACGATGGGGTCGCCATTGGCGTCCTCTCTCGGCCTGATGTTTCCGTTTGCATCGGCACGCTGCACGTACCAGTTCGCATCGGTGGTATTGGGGTCCAGGACCAGATTACTCGAGATGTTATCACCCACCGGGGTTGTGGCCACAGTGTGCCATTCATTGTGGGTGCTCAGTGTCAGATCGTCGACGTTCAAAAAGGTGGTCCCATAACCATGAATGTCATTGGAGTCGGAGCCCACAGTGGCGCTGATATCGCCGACGGTAAACAGCGGATCCACGCCAGAAAACTTTAATGTCGCTTCGCCAGAAAACATTAAATTCGAATCTCCCGTTCTATCTGGATCAACAAGCGGCCGAAAGAGGAGTCTCCCATTGAAACTGGCGGTTCCGGCTACTTCGAACGTCCCGCCGGCAACCAAGAATATGCGATTAGCGTCAGGGAGTACGATCTCGCCGTTGGTGATCTTATAGAGGGCGTTTGATGTGCCCTCTTCATACATTTCTATCGCACGCTTTTTGTTATAGTCCGACTCGAGTGTGCCGCCGTTGTGGTAGAAATGGGCCGTGCCTTCTTGAAGTCTTTCGGTGCCGGAATAGCCGCCGCCGATCGTCATCCATTGGCCTAACCCGCCGGTGGTGAAATAGGCGTCGCCGTTCATCGTGACTTCAGCGGATATGGTGTCGGTCTGACCAATGTTGAACATGCCGTATTGGTTGACCGTTCCGTCGACCGTCAGCGAAGCGAGGATGCCGCTGTAGTTGCTGTCATCCTCGTAACCGAGCGAAATGCGGCTGAACACAGTCAAGTTCGCACCGGCTGCGACCGTCAGCGAGGCGTTGAGACCTCGGCTGAGTTCCAGGGAGCTAATCATGGCTGTACCGTAGATCGTAGCTGAAGAGTCGGGAGTGCTTATGTCCCCAAACACGGCCGTGTCGGTGGCGGTCGGGACTCCTGGAACAATATTTCCATCTATGACGGCGATCCAGTTGTTCGGTTCATCCCAGTCGTCGCTGCCAGTTGCATAAAGATCGGCTACCCAATAGACATCGAAAGCAAGGGCTGGAACTGCCCCCAGCATGCAGACGAGCAGCGTTGAAATTACAATAGCACGCGCTTGAGTCATTTTTATCTCCTTCGGTTTTTCCCAAACTTCGTAGTTGCGGTCATATCCCGCGGGCACAGCCCAGATATGCGGCCCGCCAGTTGGCCTGACCTCACAGGCAACGGATGTGATGCGGTCGCAATTTGAAAAGTGCTAATGTTCTTTATACCACACAATCCAGAATTCGCAATAACATTTAGCCGAAAAAAGGCGTCGGCAGGGTTGAATAATCGCTCGTTACGGATCGATCGAAGCGATCTTCGGCGCGGCTGCGGCTCGTAAACGGATCGTAAGTATAAGATCGACAATGACAAACACTAGGTTCATCGCGTACAGCCAGGTGACGGCATCGAGCTTGCTCCCGCTTTCGGCGGCACGGTGGAACTTAGCCACGATGCCGCTGCAGTAGCCTACGGCGATGATTGCCATGAACGCCAAGCTCTTGCCCTCTATCCGACGGACGCGAACGGTTTTCAGGATGTCGATCGGCCAGGAGATGCCGAAGCAAATCAGCATCCCAGCTTCGAACATCTGCCCAATGGATGTTCCGGCGGCGAGCACCATTATATCTCCTGCTAAAGGGCTGTGCGGTCAAAAAGCATTGTCGCCGCCTGCAGGCCGCTATGGAAGGGCACTCGTTGCTGGCGCGGTCACTCGCGCTTGAGCAGCGTTCGTCCGCGTGGGGTGCTGGTCACGACCGATAGCGGCACGCGCGGCCGGCCGAGACGGACCGCCGGCTTGCCGACGCCGTGGAAGTCCGACCCGCCGGTAACGGTCAGGCCGAGTCGGCGTGCGAGCATCAGGAACAGCCGAACATCATCCGGCGAGTGGTCGCTGTGGTAGACTTCGATGCCTTCCAGCCCGGCCGACTTGAACTCGCGAAGGACTCGTTCGAGTTCGGCGTGGTTTCGCCAGCCCATGTGCACCGGGTGGGCCAGCACTGCGATTCCGCCGCCGGCGCGAATGGCTGCGATCGCCTCGGCTGGTGTGAGGCATTCCTTGTCGACGAAGGCCGGCCGACCCGGGCCGATGTATCGCTGGAAGGCTTCTTGTACCGCTCGGATCAGCCCCTTGCGATGCAGTGCGTTGGCGATGTGCATCCGGCCGAGCACGCTGCTTTCACGCCCGCCGCGCATTACGAGTGCGGTCTGGCGGACGTCGTCCATGGTCAGGTCCACCCCGAGCGATTGCAGCTTGGCGACGATCTTCGGGTTGCGTTGGGCGCGGGCGTCGCGAAGCGTTTTCAGCGGGCCCAGCAAGCCTTCGGCCGAATCGTCGATACCCAGGCCGAGTATGTGCAGCGTGCCGCTGGGGGTGCGGGCCGAGATTTCCACACCGGGCACGAAGGTAAGTTGCGGATATTGCTCAGCCGCCTTTCGCGCCTCGTCCAGCCCGGCTGTCGTGTCGTGGTCGGTCAGCGCAATCGCGGCCAGTTTGGCCTGGTCGGCCAGTCGGATCAGCTCGCCCGGCGTGCTCGTGCCGTCGGATTGGAAACTGTGCGTGTGGAGGTCAACGAATCTTCTCATGCGGTGGAGTGTAGCGGATTATTGCTCCGGTGGCCAAGGCGCGAGAAGTTTGGCTTGAACTGGCGGGCAGGCGTTCCGTATGATGTGACCAGTGTTTACCGTACGAGTCAGGCCGGTCCCAGTAGTTGGCCGGCAAGCGATAGCCGTCAATCAAGGAGTTGGAAATGACTTTCAAAATCAGCGACGAATGCACCGCTTGTGGTTCGTGCATGGAATCATGCCCTGCCGAAGCCATCAAGGAAGGCGAGAAGTATTCCATCGACGCGGAGCTGTGCATCGACTGCGCCAGTTGCGTTGACAGCTGCCCGGTCGGCGCGATCGCCGAAGGATAATTCCGCATGGCAAAGGTTTCGGGCCGCTGTCGGTCGACATGCCGGCGACGGCCCGAACTGTGCGCCGACCAGCAGCGCGCGTGGCGAGATGCTCCGTTTTGGAGATGACAAAAAACGCAGCGCGCGTGACGAAATGCTCCATTTTGGAGATTAAAAAAAATGCAGATTGAAGAGTTTCAACAATTCATTCGCGACAAGTACTTCGAGCGTGATAACGAACGCGGCACGCCGGGAACGTTCATGTGGTTCATCGAGGAAGTCGGCGAGTTGTCTTCGGCACTGGCCGGCGATGATCAATACAACAAGGAAGAAGAATTCGCCGACGTGCTGGCTTGGCTGTGTACGCTGGCGAACATCAACGGCGTGGACCTTCAGACGGCCATCGAAAAGTACACCGTTCGCGGCGTGGAAGGGTTCAAGTAGGTCGTGATGAACGACGGGCAGGCCATCAAGCGGGGCGGTTCGATCCTGGCCTACGCGGTGACGATTTTCCTCGGCGCGTTGCTGCTGTTCCAGGTCCAGCCGCTCATCGGCAAGTACGTTTTGCCGTGGTTCGGCGGCAGCCCGGAAGTCTGGACCACGTGCATGCTGTTCTTCCAGACGATGCTGCTGGGCGGATACCTGTACGCTCACCTGTCCGTGCGATATCTCCGCCCGCGATGGCAGGCCGTCTTGCACGCGGCGGTGTTGCTGGGCGCGATGGCGATGTTGCCGATTCGCCCCGACGTCGGCTGGCAGCCCACCGGAGCTGGCAACCCGACCCTGCGAATTTTCCTGCTGCTGACGGCCACTCTCGGCCTGCCGTACCTGGCCCTTGCGGCGACCAGCCCGCTGCTGCAAAGCTGGTACTCCCGCACGCACGGCGGCCAAATGCCGTATCGCTTCTACGCGCTGTCCAACGCCGGGTCGCTACTGGGGCTGATCAGCTTTCCGTTCATCGTCGAGCCGATGCTGGCTCGCGGCGAGCAGGTGCTGATCTGGTCGGCTGCGATGCTGGCCTTCGCGGTAGTCTCGGTATACTGCGCGTCGATGCTCTGGCGGCGCGGCGGCTCGGGCGAAACGCTGGCACCTGCGCCGCAAGCCAAGGCCAATAATGCGAAAAAATCCGCCAAGTCCGGCGCGCCGATTACGACCGGCAGTCGGCTGCTGTGGTTCGCCCTGCCGGCCGGGGCGTCGGTGGTGTTGCTTGCGGTTACCAATAAACTTTGCCTCGACCTGGCGGCCGTGCCGTTCCTGTGGGTCGCGCCGCTGTGCGTCTATCTCCTGTCGTTCATCATCTGCTTCGACAACGAACGGTGGTACGTTCGCAAGGTTTTCCTGGCCGTGTTCATCGTCTCGATCGTAGCCGTCATCCTCCTCCGCACCGAGGAGCTTCAAAAGCATCATCTGAACCTCTGGCTCCAGGTGACAGTGTTTCTGAGCGCCTTGTTCTTCTGCTGCATGGTTTGTCACGGCGAGTTGTTTCGCTTGCGGCCAGCCCCCAGCAAGCTCACCAGCTATTACCTCACGATCGCAGCCGGCGGGGCGGCCGGCGGGTTCTTCGTCGCGGTGATCGCGCCGCAAATATTCAATACGTATCTCGAACTTTACCTGTCACTGCCGGCGTGCTGCCTGTTCGCGCTATTGGCCGACCCGACCCCAGCACTGCGTCGCAGGCGATGGTTGTGGATCGGGCTTGTGGTTGGCGCGATGGGGGCTGTGTGGCTCATACCAGCTCGCGATTCCGCGGGCAATTTGCCGCTTTCCCAGCGGCGGAACTTCTACGGCGTCCTGTCGCTCTGGCAGCATAATGTTGACGACCCGAACCAGCACCGCTTGTTGATGCAGCACGGAACGACGTTCCACGGCGTGCAGTTTGTCGCCCCCGACAAGCGTCGCCTGCCCACCAGCTATTACGGCCCGGACGGCGGTGGCGGGCTGGCCATCGATAAATTCCCCCGTGCCAATCGCCGCGTGGGCCTGGTGGGCCTGGGTGCCGGCACGCTGGCGACCTACGGGCGGCCGGGCGATACGTTCCGCTTCTATGAGATCAACCCGGCCGTCAAGCAAATGGCCGAGCAGGACTTCACATTCCTGGCCGACAGCCTCGCCGAAATCGAAATCGTCATGGGCGACGCTCGCTTGTCCATGCAGCGCGAAGACCCGCAGAACTATGACGTGATCGTGCTGGACGCGTTCAGCTCCGATGCGATTCCCGTCCATCTGCTGACCGTCGAGGCGTTCGAGATATACCTTCGCCATTTGCGACCCGACGGCGTGCTGGCCTTTCATATTTCCAACCATTATGTGGACCTTCGCCCGGCGCTGTTCCGCCTGGCCGAGCATTTCGGCTTCGAAGCAGAATGGGTTGCCGGCGAGGGCGACGACGAAACCGGCCGGGCGTCCAATCAGTGGATTCTCATCTCCAAAAACAAGCCGTTCCTGGACCAATACGACGTCATTGCCTCGACCAAGCCTATGGACCCCAACACGCCCCGATCGCGCCTGTGGACAGACGACCACGTCTCGCTGTTCGAGGCGCTAAAGTAGTGTAGCGACAATCGCCGCTTTGCTTCACTCTCGACATTTGCAGTTCGGAGGCGGATACTTATCTGCCATGGGATTCTTACTGGACATTGTGTATCTGGTCGCGCTGACCGCCGCCAGCCCGGTGTG
>SDBT01004275.1_pt1 | contig 24317 bp, 41 predicted proteins | sample 2277101 | NCBI WGS metagenome assembly SDBT01 (sample SAMN10404973, study PRJNA504765) | marine sediment metagenome | isolation source: marine sediment core GS10_PC15, 103 cmbsf | place: Arctic Ocean: Southern Knipovich Ridge | collected 2010 | reverse complement strand
GTTGGGAATACAAATCCAACGCCGAATACCCACTACGCGGCGATCACACAAAAGACGAAGGAATGACAAAAGAAGAAAGCCAGGCAGTCAGGTACGGCAAGTCGCTACGGAACGCCTGGTATCACAACCCGATCTGCAAGATAATGTACTTTGCTGATGAATTAGCAACCTTGAATGAAAAAGCGGAAAATTAAAGATTCCTTTCTTATAGATGGGCTTTTGTGGTTGCTTTTTGCCCTAAAAAAAGCAACCCGTAATCATAAGGAGATAATTATGTTCTGCAAAATATGCCAAACAAGATTAGCCGGAATGTGTGAAGTATGTAACGAGGAGAGTATTAAGGCCGCATTAGATGATTTCAAGCGGAAAGTAATAGAAAAGATCGGATGGACTGTAGAGGACATAAGGCAGCGGCATATAAGAGCCGAGTCCAATATGGGCGTACCGGAACAAAACGTGAACTATCCACCACAACTTCAGGAGGCTATGAAATTTGTCGAGGAGTTGAAATGTTCGGGCTGAAAGAGAGTCAAGATAAAAGACTTTTATACCTGTCTCGGGTGATCGTACTCGAAGAGGACAGGGGTTGTATTATCTGCGGGGAATCCAACCACAAGATATTATCGCGGCACCACGTCTTTATGGGGGCTGACAGATCGATATGGGAGTTTAGATACCTACCTGAGTATTCAGTCGCACTTTGCAACCGAGATCATTTAGAAGCATATTGCGCCCCTCATAAAAACAACAAGCTATTCCTTGAGAAGCTGGTCACAAAAATACACGGCGAAAAGTTAGAATTGATAATGAGATATATTGACGGCTTGAAACCGTCAAAGACAGAGTTCCCGGGGTATAAAGAACTTTGCGGTCAATTTCAAGTTAAGATCGAATCAATGAAAAGTAACTGGCAGGACGACATAGAGCCGGTTTATTGCGGTAGAGATAAAGATGGAAACCCCCAATACAGGAAGCCATTATGATCGAACTAATAGTATATGGACGACCGGCCCCATCAGGGAGTAAGAGTTATATGGGCAGAGACAGCCACGGAAAGGCGATACTTGCCCCGGCAAGCCATTTACAGAAGAATTGGCAGATGAACGTAGCCTGGACGTTCTTACAGTCTCAATGGGGCCGTATGGTGCTCCTGGAAGGCCCCATAAGATTGACCATACATTTTACAGTCCTGCGCCCGAAAAGCCAGTACAGGACAGGCAAATATGCAGGAGAACCAAACCCGAATAAATGGCAGGAATATCCGCACCGCAGACAGACAGGCGACCTCACAAAGCTGGTAAGGGCGACCGAAGATAGCCTCACTGGGCGGGTATATAAAGACGACAAGCAGATAGTTGAGCAAATAACCTCAATAGGATATGGCGAAAAAGAAGGAGCAATTATAAAGATAGAAGAAATAGAGGCTTAATATGATACCAAAGAAAACAACTAAAACCGGAGTCGTAGCTGAATTTGGGGGCAAATATTGGGGCACACAATATAGTGATGGGCAATGTACCGCTACGGATTTTGGCCCAATAGAAAAGGCAAAGGTTAGTGATCCTGAGTTTTGCAAGGAACCAACAGATATGACTTGGACACCCCGACCAGACAGCCCCTATAATTCTGATTATGAACAACTCAAAAAAGCTGTGTTAAAAAATATAACCGTAACAACAATTTATGAAATAGGAGAGTAAAATCATGTCGTCAAAGAGTATCAAGCTAATATGTTTAATTTTAGCATTCATTGTCGGATGGGTAATCGGTGATATACTCTTTGATAGTAAAAACGAAATTACCCCTTGTGAAATAAGATTAGTGGGCGATGGATGGAACAAAGCAATAACGTGGACTTTGCCCGCAGGCGAGTTCGTAGAAAATTGGACTTGGAGGGCGAAAAACGATATTGAACTAATAAGAGTAATTGACGCGAACGGGCTACATTTTATAAAACCAAAACCATTAAAGGAGTAAAATCATGGCAAAGGTTATCAAAGTAACAGGAAAGCTAAAGAAGTTGGAATTTGTAAAAGGCACTGACAAGATCACTATCGAGAATATCAATATTCCCGATGGTGAGGCGGCAATGTCGCTAAAAGCTTGTGCCAACAAAGAGGAAGCGGTCGAAATAACGATCAAGCCCCTACAAGAGAAGCTACCAGGTTGTGAGTAATTCAAAAAATACCTTGACAACTCCAAACAGAAAGTTTATCTTACATGAATGATACCAGAGTTAATCAATTTGATAAAGCTAATCAGGTCAGTTCTCGGACTCAATCCGTCCGCTCTGGTATCAGCCTGATTAGCTTTTTTCTTATTGGAGCTATTATGTCAGTCGAAATTAAAGTAGGGAAAAGGGATTTTGCTTTAGTAGATGATTGTTGGCATTGGTTAGATTGTCAAAATTGGCAAGTGTCTGGTTCGGGCAATACAAAATATGCACGTACGGAGATTAGATTAAACAATAAACGTCACCAAATTCAAATGCACAGAATAATAATGGGAGCTGGAAAAGGTGAACAAGTTGACCATATCAATGGTGATGGCTTGGATAATAGAATTGAAAATTTAAGAATGTGTACTTATTCTGAAAATTACCAAAATTCAAGAAAACGTAAAAATTGTTCAAGTAAATATAAGGGTGTACATTTCTACAAAGATTCACAAAATTGGCGAGCAATGATTACCATTCCCAACACTGGCCACCCCATACATATAGGACTTTTTAAAGAAGAAATAGAAGCTGCAAAGGCTTATGACGCCAAAGCTTCGGAGTTATTTGGGGAGTTTGCAAGACTTAACTTCCCTGAAATTGTTAATGAAACGGTGGATGAGTGGTGTATATCCTGATAAATCTTTGATACTAAAATCAAAATTGGTAACATAATTTTACAAGTAAAACGAGAAAAGAAAATAGGTTGTTACTAAAATGAGAATTGCTAACACAATTTCAGAAAGAATCGAACAGGTTGTCCCCAATGCAAAAGCTGGTCAGATAACGACTTATGAAACAAATCCCAAAGTAACACCCTATAAGACTAATAATACTAAACTACTTTATAATGAAAAAGCTAAAAACAACAGGCCGGATAAAGAAAAAGTGTAAAGCTGCTGGCGGTGAAAACTTCAGATTAAGTATCTTTGAAGACGGGGTACGTCACGTAGTAGGTTTTATGCGTGTAGTAAACGGAGTCAAGCGATATGCAGTAATGGGCGAGCAATGGTTAAGCAAAAAGAAAATCCATTATACGAGAAAAGAATCGATACCGGAACTACCACCGTCAATAACTTATAAGAGGTGAAAAAATGATAGTTTCTGAACTTATTGAAAGATTGGAATCAGCTAAATGTCCCGGCGCGGAAGTTTTTATTGCAGGTTATGGTGAATCTCCAGAAGAGGCAACCAATATTTTGTTTGCTGACGAAAATAACAGCGACGGAGAATTAGCCTTTATGGACTGGGGTAATGCTGTAGGTGGAAAAGCGGTTTTAATATTGAATGAAGATGTTTAGCCTTGAAAGGCGGTAAGGAATGAGTACAGAAAAAGTATGGGTAGTAGATGGCAGGCAGTTCAAAGTTGACGAAGAAATTTACGATATACTTGAATCCTGCTATAGTCACGAAGAGGTTAAAGAGCTTGTCGAATCCAAACAAGCCGAAAAGGACAATGAGATAAAGGGACTAAAATTAACCATTGAAGCTGGAGCTATGGGTTGTAGGCAACTATTAAAAAGAATTTCGCGGTCAGAATCCATCCTTAAAAGAATTAAGGAAATCCTGAAAGGTGGTGAGTAAAATGTGTAGAGACTGGCCAACGGAATTATGGGAGCTGTTCATTGAAATTGAAGATGTAAAAGAAGCTAACATCGTAGAAGAATTGCAGGAGTGGATTATAGGCCAGGAAAAAGAAGTTAAGCAACTCCAAACTGAAGAAGTGGAAATCCGCAAACAAACAGATAACCATGCTGTAAAACAGCAACGTAAAATCGATAAGCTCGAAACCAAACTTGAGAAGCTAAAAGAATTTGCCCGATTTGTAATAAAAGTTGAATGTTGGTCTATTTATGACCAGGATGGTGGAGACCTACAGGAATTGGCTGAAAAACTCGGCCTGATAGAACCGCATATAGCGACTGAAGAAGATTTACGGGTTTTCGAAGATTATGAGGTTGGCGATAAGATATATAAGTTTTCGGATATACTGAAAGGCGAGGTGAAATGAAAGCGATTGAGATAATAAGAGAATCCATTGTGACACATACAGAGTGGGCAGAGTATTTCGAGAAAAATCACGCGATGGAAAACGACCCTGAATATAAAAAACTTGGTAACGCATTATTTCACCGAAAATGTATAAAAAGATATAACGAAGCAATTGCCGAAATTGAGCAACTCCAAATCGATTTTTGGGACGGGTTTTTAATAGGCATTGTAACAGTTGTTGTTTTGATCGCTATAGGGATAGCATTGTGCCATTTCTGCGGTTATCCTGTAATTATATTTGAGCAAGCCCTGAAAGGCGATTAAATGAAAAAGACGAATCTATTGAAAAAGTATATTTGTTGGGTGATACTTTGGCCACTTGCTTTCATTCTCGTTGTCGGGGCGTTGTGTAAGAATAAATGGTGTGTGGATTTTATAGATTGTGATAACAGAGAAGAATATAAATGAGAAAAATGATATTTGTTATCGTATTGGCAATAGAGATTTGGATTATCATATATTCAGGCTTCGCAGAAGCGGTGATAAGGGACTGGACAGTTAAATGACCTTACCAATAAACCAGATAATTTGTGGTGACTGCTTAGAGGTTATGAAAGGCTGGCCGGATAACTGCGTGAACTTGATTGTCAGTGACCCTCCATACGGTTCGGGGGGTAGGGATGGTGCGGTTCATTTAAGCAATTCAGGCTTTGAGGGCAATAGAGTTTCTACAGATACACTAATTTGGTTCACAAGGATGTATGCTCATCAATTCAATAGAATCACTAACCCGAAGAGTCATTGTTATATGTTTAGTGACTGGAGAAAACACCTTATTGTAAAAATAGCATTCGAGTCGGTCGGTTGGGAATGTCGTAGTTTAATCGTCTGGAATAAAAAGAATGGGATGGGTGAATATTGGCGGAGTTGCCATGAATTTATTTTGTTTTTCACGAAGTCATCACCGAGAAAATTACAACATGGAAGCTGTTTTAATGTTCTTAATCACAAACCAATACGCGGAAAAAATAAAATGCACCCTGTTGAAAAGCCCGTAAGCCTACTTTTAGATTTAATTTCAGCAAGCACAGAACCTAAAGAATTAGTTTTTGATGCGTTTTGTGGTTCAGCAAGCCTACCAGAAGCTGCTAAGTTGCTCGGCAGAAACTACATCGGCATAGACATAAGTTCTGATTACGTAAAAATCGCACGTCAACGACTCGAATCAATAGAAACAGGTGTGCCGGTAAAAGAGCAAAGGCAAGGCCAGATGGGATTATTTGAAAAATAAGGCTGTAATGAAGCGAGTAAAACCCCGATTTGATAAGTGTAAGGACTGTGGCAGGTCGACGGTTAAGGAAAAAGACTATTACAAGAACCCGAACACACCTGAAGGCTATATACAACCGTGTAAGGACTGTTGCATCAAACGCAACACCCGAAACGGCCAAAAACGAAACCCTGGCGGACATCGAGGCCGGAGAGCGGACCCGACACAAAAGGAAATAGTGGAGAGAACACTGGCAGAAAGAAAAAAGAGATATGGAGAATATGTATTATGTCAACAAATGTAATGTCGAACAAAAAGCAGACAGTTTATGGGATTATACTCGGCCTGATAATAACAGTTATAGTATTGGCTTTAATGAGCATTGAGACAGCCGAAGTACCGAAGAAACCGCAAAAGATTGCGTATATCATTTTCCTCGATAGCAATTCAGACCCGGACAGTAAAGTATTTCCGGAAGAATTTTTAAAATAATAACTAAACTTTTTTCCTTTTAGGCAGAAAAAAAGCTTGACAAAAGAACAAAGGACTGTTTATATGTACACCACTGAATTACGCGAAGGCGACAATTTACAACTGGAAGGGAAGAAAGATGGTATAATAAAAATAATAATCAAGAAGATCCGCAAGAAGAGTGTCAGGATAGGTATCAAGGGAAACTGTAAGATAACTAAAACTTGACAAAGAAAAACAAACCAAATACCAGGATGGTCAAAACAGGGCGGGCAAAGAAAGCACCAAAGCCAAAAGCTAAAGTCTCTACCCGCCCTTTAGCTAAACCCAACAAGGCAGGTAAGCCTCCTAAATACCGCACACCGGAACAGCTCCAGAAGAAGATAGACCTGTATATCACTGACAAGACTATCAAGCCAACAATATCAGGGTTAGCATATTATCTCGGTTTTTCGTCAAGGCAATCATTTTACGACTACGAAAAAAGGGAAAAGTTTTCTTACACTATAAAAAGAGCACGTTTATTCATAGAGGCTTACTACGAAGATCGTTTAACAGGCCATAATTCAGCAGGTGCAATATTCGCCCTAAAGAACTTCGGCTGGAAAGATACACAAGAACTGACAGGAGCGGACGGTCAACCACTACAGGCCCCGCAGATAATAATATTGAATAACAAGGTACAGGAATGATAAAGAGAAAAAATAGAAAGGGGGTGATGTCCAATGTCATATAGCCATTTTCAGCCGGACTTCTCAAAGATAGAGAAGCAGACCATAGCTTACAATACGATAAATCAAGAGCACATACGAGAATTGTTATATGGCGGTTAGGTGCCAAAGGCGGTGGCAAGAGTGTTTTTGGTGTATATTGGTGTTACCTAATGGCCTATAGAATTGCTTGTATGATACCAGACCCCTTAGAACATCCGACCCCTGTAGGCTACATGGGCCGGAAAGTAGGCAAGGACTTCAAGACGACGACCCTGGAGACATGGAAGCGGTTTATACCAACAAGTGAATATAAGATCAAGGGCGATCCCGCTGTTATAACAATACGCGACAGAGTTAAAATACTGACAGGGGGACTCGACCGCAGTGAAGACGTGCAGAAATTCAATAGTGCTGAGTTAGCTTTCTTCTTCTTAGATCAGGCAGAAGAGGTAGATGTTGACGATATTATGGTATTAAGAGCCTGTCTGCGTTTACAAGTAAATGGTAAGCCGTTGGATTACAAAGGACTTTTCACAGCGAACCCGAGACAATGCTGGCTAAAGGATGAGTTTATTCTAAATCCCACATCAGACCGCAAGTTTGTTCAGGCTTTGCCAGGCGACAATCCATTACTGCCCGAAACTTACCTTGACACGCTCAAGGACTCATTCAAACACCGCCCGGAATTACTAAGGGCTTATCTATACGGTGACTGGTCGGCATTACAAGGACCCGACCAGGTCTTTAAGGACGAATGGATAAATGACGCCGGCTGTAGAAGCGCCGAACACTGGCCATTTATCAAGCAGTACATAGCAGTTGACGTTGCTCGATTCGGCGATGATGAGACAGTAATTCTCATAATGAACAACACCGAGATCATTGATAAGATCGTAGTTCCTCATTCGTCAGTTGAAGCCACAGCCAGCCGGATATATTCATTGGTTCAGCAGCACGATCAATGTCAGGTTGCAGTTGAGACTACAGGCGGAGACCTGGGAGCCGGAGTTATTGACGTTCTTAGAAGTTTCGGAGCCGAAGTCATTGAGTACTGGCCGCAGGGTAAAACAACAGTCAAGGGATTTGATAAGAAGGACATCTACGGTAATCTAAGAGCCGAGGCATGGAGTGAAGCTGCTAAGGCTTATGCGTCCGGCGTTATAGGGGACGGCCAGGACAAGATCACAGTAGTATGCAGGAACATGTACGCTGAACTCCGCAATCAATTAACAATACCAACATACAAATTCCGCAAGGGAAAAACCCTAATAGAATCAAAGGACGATATTAAAAAGCGTTTACACCGCAGTCCAGATCATGCGGACGCTTATATTATAGCATTATGGGCCTATCCGTACATCCGTAAAGTAACAGAGAAGCCCACATCGTACAGGAAGAAACAAAGAGAAAAGGCCGCAAATTCGGCAATGAAAGTCTGGTAATTTAATGAAAAGATACATAATAAAAGATGGAGATGTGTTTGAAATAATTGGTGACAAAAGCAAAATCATCAATAAAACATTACCACTAAGGCGACAGATTAGAGGTTTTTATCATTTGGCTGAAAAGCAAAACTCTTGTCTTATGAGATGGATGCAGGAAACTATTAACCATTCGTGGGCAAATCCAAAAGAGGAAGCTGAATGCAAAGAGCAGCAAGATAGGAAATATTACAACTTGCTCAAAGAATTTATTGAGGCAAGAGGCAACGATCTAACCGAAGAAATAGTCACGTTTGCTATAAAGCATGACATCCACGCTGAAAATGTCGATGTTTTTTTGATAGAAGCATTCCGTAAAGTTGGAAGTAATTAAGGTATGGTAATGAAAACAGTATCATGGTTTAGTGCTGGTGTTTCAAGTGCGGTTGCTACAAAACTCGCAATCGATGAGATAGATGAGATAATCTATATTCATATTGAAGATCATCACCCGGATAACATGAGATTTATTGGAGATTGTGAATAATGGTTTGATAAACAGATTACAATAACCCACTCACCATATAAAAATGTCAATAATGCTTTACTGGGAGCAGGCGGTAGAGGTTATGTTAATGGAGTAGGTGGAGCACCATGCACAAGATTTCTAAAAAGACGGCTTAGAATGGAATGGGAACTAACTCAAACCCAAAACCTACGATATGTTTGGGGTATGGACACAAAGGAAACCCATAGAACTGATAGACTCAAAGATGCAATGCCTAATCAAGAACATTTATTTCCTTTAATAGAGCGGGGCATTAGCAAAGAGGAAGCCCATAAAATTCTAAAAGCTAACGGAATCAAGCGGCCAGTTATGTATGACCTTGGGTATCAAAACAATAACTGTATAGGTTGCGTCAAAGGTGGTATGGGTTATTGGAATAAAATACGGATAGACTTCCCGGAAGTATTCAAAAGCAGAGCAGAGACGGAACGTCGTATAGGTGGAACCTGCATAAAAGGTGTTTTTCTTGATGAATTAAAACCACAGGCAGGGAGAGAGCAAACTCCAATTTGTGACGAGTGCGGTATATTTTGTGAACTTATGACTTTAAAGTAAAAGGATATTATCATGGCTAAACAAAACCCAACTAAACCAGGAACAAGGTTCACTAAAACAATAGGACAAGGGCCAAATAAAGGTGACAAGGTGAGTTTTAAAGTTGCCCCAGGAGGCAAACCATTCCCGACCAGGGTTTTAAAAGACGTAGGGAATAATAGCACACTAAAAGACAACCCAGGAGTAAAGTTCGGTAAAAAGAAAAAGTCCAACAACAGAAAATTAGCCGAATTTGTTACACATAAATAAAGTCAGCAATGGAGGTCTGTTAATGAGAACAATTACAACTATGGACAGTGACTGTAAGACTGTGAATATATGGGAGATCCCTGAATATATAACTTTACATCAAGCTATTAAAAAGCAGGACGACCAAAAATTTAGAGGTTTGTATTTTGTTTCGTCGTATCAAAGAAGATTTTAATTTAAGGAAAAGAATTGCCGTGGACACAGACGAGATTATCAATGCTGAAAAAGCAGGGTGGGATTATTGGCTTGAACCGATTGATGAAGATACAATTAACGCATTGTGCGGGATAACAGAATAAATAATTTAAGGAGTAGAAAAATGGCTGAACCAGTTGAAAGGTGTAGAGATTGTGATTTTGCGGAAGTAAAAGACGGAGGCCCTGTTGGCGTCGCAACAATTAACTGCTGCATTACTCAGCAGATATTTGAACGTCCGCTCAATTCGGTCGCTTGCCTCGATCTAAAAAAGACCGCAGAGAAAGAATATCTGCCGGATAAGGGCGAAAGGATCAAGGTAGACGGTCGTGGCCTGATAGTAGCGGTACGCAAGGAAATGGCAAAAGAGGAACGTGGCACTACTATGGACATCGAAGTTAAGACAAATACCGGCTTTATAACGCTGGTAGTTGACTTGAAAGGTATGTAGGTATGGCTAAGAAGGACATTAGCGTAGCAGAATCACTTGCAAAAGAATACCCTGAGTTCATAGTGATAGTGGATGGGGAGGAACATTTTGACATGAGGGCTTTGATGGTAAGCAAGGGGTATATAAACCCGTAATTTGAAAGGTATGTAAAATGGCAGACAAAAAACTATGCCGCGAGGATTGTGACTATGCTCTTTATGGGCAGCCCTACGAAAACCCATCTTTGCTTAGTTGTTGTTTAAAGCCAGTACCACAGTTACGATCAATAAATTCTCCAGCCTGCGATCTTGCTGAGAAGACAAACCCTAAAGAATGGGTTCCACAGGTAGGTGATAGGTTAAAGATAGACGCCAAGTCGATGATTGAGTTCATTGCAGAAAACAAAGACAGCGATGAAAAAATAGTACAATGCAAAGTTTATCCACGCGGGAAAAATCACGAATACGTTATTTTGATGCTGAACATGGAAAGTATGTAACGAATAGGCGTTCAAGGAAATAGATTATGCCAGAAATGACGAAAGAAGATAGGAAAACATTACTGCTTGATTTTAAGGCTACTGCTGAAAACGGCTCGATAACTCAATTCAAGCGTATGAGCAAAGCCGAGCGTTTCAAGGTAGGCGATCAGTGGGATTGGGACCTTAAACAGTACGCCAAATCCAAGCATAAGCACACACTGACGATCAACCGGATATTGCCTACTGTCCTTCAAGTAGTTGGAACTGAGGTAGGAAACCCCAGAGACATCCGGGTTGTCAATACAAAGGGCGGGAGTGCTACGGTTGCAAGGGTGCGAAGTGCATTAGTCAAGCACACAATGGACACATCGAACGCTCGCCGGAAAAAGACACAGACGTTTGATGATGGTGTAACAACAGGCGTAGGCTATATCGGGGCGGACTTAACTTACACCGATGACCCTTCAAATGCCGATATAATTATTCGCAAGTATGACCCGTTCATGGTTTTGGTAGACAAGAGCCGCAGGAAATATGACTTGAATGAAGAAGTTGGCGGCTGTAAATACATTATTCTAAGTGAGTGGGAGGACAAGGGAAAATTAGAGGCAAGGTACCCCAAGAAGAAAATAGCATTAGGCGAAGCCAACTTGAACGCTCATCAGAATCAAAGTCAGGGGATGTTTGCGTCTATAATATCGTTCATGTTCGACAGTAAGAACCCGGGCGATATAAGAGACGACTACCGAGACCAGACAGATAAAGAACACGAACTGTCAAGCTTTTCAATGACCAAGTTCAATTACCGCAAAGACACTTATTGGTGGAAGAAATGGAAGAAAGGTGTTTACCTGCAACGGCTCGACGATCCGCTGAATTATTTATCATTGACTAACAAGGGCGATATAGCAAAAGCAAAAGAACTTGCCGAAGCTAATCCCGAGAAGGTGCGGGTAATTGATAAAGACAGAGAGGGCAGGCCGCTCGTCATACCGATACTCAATAGGACGATAATGGTAGGCGACGTTGAACTCGAGCACGTTGAAGACCCATTTAGAGGTTTCAGTATGATCCCTGTCGCGATATTCAATCCTTACTTTATCAACGGTTATGAGTTTGGTTTAGTAGAGAATCTTATCGGCCCGCAGGAACAGGTAAACTGGTCATGGTCAATGGAACTCAACTTGATAAGTAAACTGGCAAATACAGGCTGGAAGATAGTCAAGGACGTTGCGCTTACTGGTGGTGGTATGTTAGGTAATTTCCTGAAAGATCACGGCTCGGAGGACGGAGTAGTAATCGAGGAGAAATCAGCAGGTAATGTGAGCAAACTCGAAATGAATCAATTCCCATTAGGTTTCGACATTTTAACCGAAAAGGGGTCACGTCACATAGCGGAGATAAGCAACGTCCGGCTCGAAAGTCCCCAGACAGACAAGGACAGGGTAGCGGCGGCTATTCGCTTGAAACAGGCTTCGGCATTTACAGGCTCTGCTCTACTCTTTAGTAACTACGACTACACTATGGAATTATTAGGCCAGATCGTTGACAGCATGATAACAAGGTTAGATGTTTACTCAGAGGATGAGATTAGGGCTGTCGTAGATGAAGAGGATTTAATTGACGACACAATGCTGGCTACAGCAAGGGAGCAGGTTATCGCTCAGATCAGTCAGTCAATGACGCTATCAGAGAGGCCGCCTGAACCTGACCCTGTACTATTCCAAAAAGCACCGCCTGAAATTCAACAGGTAATTTTAGCTCAATTCCAGGCCGAAATGGAAGAATACAGTATTCAGCAGCAGCAGGTAGAGACACTTGCCCGCCAGGTAGCTCAGGCAATGCTGTTAGATGAGATACGCAACAGAGGGACAGGCCGCTACAGTACCAAAGTTTCGTTAGCAGCTTCCGCCGAGACTATGAGGGCGGTTAAGACGCTTGAGATATTCGAGCTTAACAAAGTTCTTATCGACGGCCAGCAGGTTCCAGTTGACCGCGAGTTATTAGTAGACGCTACAGACGTAGCGAACAAAGAGGAGATAATAGCCAGAGGCAGGCAGAGAGAACAGCAGTTACTTGCCTCCGGCCCGAATGTTAATGTTAATAGATAAGGAGAATGAGCATGAAAAGGATGATTTTATTAATACTGTTAGTAGTGGCGGTAGTTGCTATTTGCTATGGTGCTGAGAGACCATTGCCTAACAGATCGAGGAACCTCCGAGACTTTATTTACCAAACTCCGAGCAATATATATGGAGAGTTCGGTTTTTCAGAAGAGACGGAGTTGCTTTACAACCTTGTTACATTGAAAGAGAAAGGGCAGACTTATGAAGTTAGAATCAAGGCACTTGAGGCACAGGTAGCGAAGTTGACGGAATCACAGAAAATTACCGACCCGAATGGTAACAGATAAGGAGAAACAAATAAGGAGAAACAAAAGATGGTAACAGATAAGGAACTAAACGAGTTAGAGGCGTTGATAAAGAAGTGTACTGGCAAGGATGGTAAATTAAAAGGGGGCGCCAAGAAAAAAGACCTTGCCAGAATCGAAGAGTTAAAAGTAAAAATGTCGGATGGTAAGCCTTACGAGCCGGCAGACGAAACAATGAGCGACGCGGATAAAGCTCTGCTCGATTCGATTCCGCCTGCGAAAATCAACATAGGGATGTTCAAGGGCGACAAAGCAAAAGAGCTGAAACGATTACAGGCCGAAGATTTAGTCAGCAGGAAGCGTCAAGTAGAGGCCCTGAAAGTAACCGCCAAGATGACACCGGCGGAGATAAGGGAACGGTCTATTAAGGGCATGTTGACTCACGCCCAGGATTACCCTGCTGGTACGGTAACACAGGCCCGCTACGAGTTAAGAGCTATCAAAGAAAAGAAATGGTTCAAGGGCATGAAAGCGCCAACGAAAAAAACCGAATACGATAAGATAATGGATGGTTGACAATTCAGCCTGCTCACTCGGCGGTGTAGTGAGATATGCCAGCCAGCGGCGGTTAATAGCTGGTCTGACTCGTACAGTCTACGGGATATGTTTGGGGCTTACAGTAAAAAGCCCCCCTTGCTTACTTAGGTAAAGTGAGATATGGCTTTCTCAGCCAGTTAAAAAGGAGAACATTATGACGGAATCTGAATTTGAAACGAGCGGACCAATGAGTACCGAGGAACTTGACAAGTTGACGGAAGAAGAAGAAACGGCTGAGAAAACTACCGAAGAAACTGAGGCCGAGGAAACCAAGGTCGAAGAAACTAAGGAGTTTGATCAGGAAGGTCTATTAAGCCAAATCTCTGAATTAAGGGAAGGCAGAACGTCCCTTAAAGAAGAAAACGCTGTCCTGGAAGAGAAACTTACAGAGTTAGGTAGGAAAGTTGAAACTCTTGTAGCAGCGAAAACGGAGACTAAAGTATTGTCCCCGTTGGAACAGGCGAGGATAGACCAGGACGTTGACTCGGAAGATGAAGTTGTCATGGACGGTAAGATTTACCGCGAACAGAGAGAATTTGAGCGCAAGCAGGATCAGGCTACAACCGAAGCTGCAACCGCAGAATCAAGTAAAGTAGACCCTGAAATCACTAAGACTCAGCAGGCATTACAGGAATCACTACTGGAGATGAGTGCTGAAGTTATGGGTGCGGGGTTAGACTTTCAATCTGTTTACACTATGGCAACACAAGGCAATTTACTCAGCGAGGCGGCATTAAACTTTCTAAAAGAGGAGTCGACTGACTACAAAGACTTCTACAAGAGGGTTTATGACTTCTCGATCGATAAGCTGTCTAATTCTGAAACAAGTACCGGCAAACTCATTAAGGCAAGAGTAGAAGCTCGCAAAACTCAGACTGAAACTAAAGACGAAGTTAAGACCTCTAAGAAGAAAACAATCATTGAAGAACTGGACGAAGAGGTCGAAGATCAAGATGATTCAGGGAGTTCACATGAGAAAGAGCTTACAGATTTTGTTCATGATGATTAGTTTCCCTGAATTATCGGGAAGGTAACAACATGGACACCCAGTTTTTGTCAGCCAATAGGTTGACACAGCAGAAATGGTCGCCTACGTTCTTTGAATACATGCTGGCTAATATGATGTTCAGCAAATTCATGGGGACAGGGATCGAGTCTGCTATTCAGATCGATAAGAATCTGACGAAAGGGCCTGGTGATAAGATCACTTTCAGGCTCATTCCAAGACTTACCGAACAGGGCGGATATGATGATAGTGACATCGAAGGTAACGAAGAATCATTGAATCCGCATAACTTCCCACTGTCCATACACGAACGAAGTCACGGTGTACGGTCGGCTGGAAAAATGACAGACAAGCGAACTGCGATAAATATTCGCAGAGAGGCTACAATAGCTTTAGGACTGTGGGCAGCAGAGCAGCTTGAGAATGACTTGATTTACGCCTTGTCCGGTGTGGGCAATCAGGACACCTACCCAGGCGAGGCCACGTCGAACATTCAGACAGTGAACGAGAAAGCCCCTACGACTAACCGTATTCTCTACGGTGGTCAGACGGCGGCAGGTGTTATTTCGACAGTAGCTACTACGAGTGCCCTTAGCAGCACGACAGACTACTTGATGGGTACGAAGTTTATCAATGTGATGAAGCGTAAGGCTCAGTTATCTCAGCCTAAGTTCCGCCCCATCATGATAAATGGTAAGGGCTACTACCTGTTGATCCTGCACCCATTGCAGACTAAAGCTATTCAGGAAGAGACCGGAGCGGTTAATAGTTGGTCGGTTATTCAGGCCAATGCTAACCGGAGAGGTCTTATGAACCCTGCTCTTGGTCTTAAGACCGGCTCAGGCCGCGACAGGATGTTTGATGGTATCGTTGGTATCTGGAACGACGTAATCCTGTACGAATCTGAGAGGATCCTTACCCGAGTAGCAGGTGAGTATTTTAACGACCCTGCAACGGCTACTAATATTGTTGACTCAACTATTGCGGCAGGAACTGCAAAAGTAGCGAGATCAATTATGTTAGGTGCTCAAGGTGCTGTAGTTGGTTGGGGTCAGGCATGGAAGCGTTATGAGAAGAACTTTGACTATAATCGGAAACCTGGAACAGCGATCGACGGTCTTTACGGAGTATCGAAGACCCAATTTGCTGACCCTGGCAATAACCAGAATACTAACACGGCTCAGGATGACTTCGCTTGTTTAGTCGGCGAAACAGTCATCATTGACGACTAAGGAAGGGATATTATGAAAAAGTTTCTAATTAGTTTAATACTGGCCGCTCTGTTAGTGACTCCGGTTTTCGGTGCCTATACGAAGAAGTCTATACAACTACAGGATGAATACGGCAATCCGATAACAAATGTCTACTCAGTAACGGTCTATCCGGCGGGAAGAATAGGCTCGCCGACAACGCTTTACAAGGATTCGCAAGGTAATGTTTCTGTAACGAATCCTATTACCACAAGTTCCACAGCCACAACTTTAACGCAGCATGATGGCCGTGTTTGGTGGTATTCGACAGGCGGCAATTACAAACTACTTATTCGCAGTGACGTCGATATTGTGATCGACAAGCTTACAGGTTCAGACACCAGAGTAATGTTGCCAGCAGCTTCAATTCCTCCACAGAACAGACTGAGAGGATTCTTAGAAGATTGCAAGAGTTTTGTTGTTGGTAATCAAGATGATGGTACAGCAGCCAGCGGTACAGCTACCGAAAGGAACGTATTTAAAAGTAGTTCACTTTCGGGCGGTATCCTTGAGATGTATATTGGTGCAACATCATCAGTCCTTTTACCTCCTTTGGTGACAGGTGGCTGGAGTATTGAACCTGACGCAACCAATGACGAGCACTTTGAATATACTAATGGCATAACGGCTGAATCAAGGTCGGCGTTTATTATCGGTACTGATGGTGCATTTTTCACGAAAGCAAGGTTTTCTATCGCGGATGTATCTGGAACGGATGATTGTGCTATCGGATTCAGGAAGGTCGGTGCCTATCAGGTCGCAGGTTCTTCAATAGACGACTACTCTGATATGTGCGTTGTCAATATCATTTCGGGTGTCGTTTACACCGAGACGATCTTGAACTCTGGAACAACCACTTCTACAACTACCACGATAATGTTTGACGACAACGAATCGAAAGATGTTGAAGTAAAAGTTTCAGCTGCCGGTGTAGCGAGTGTTCTAGTCAACGGCGTTGCACCGTCCTCAACATGGTCATTCACTTTTGACGATGCTGATGTAGTGATTCCATTCTTTTTTATAAGACAGGCAAGTGATCTTTCAGGTGAGATCATTTTAAGAGAATGGCAGACAGGCATTCAGAAGTAGCAACAAATGAAAGAGGCATATAACGGCGGGTCTAAACCGCCCGCCGTTTTATCTAATGGAAAGAACAGAAGATGTCGAAAGCGGATAAAATGTTTTATGCGGCAGTTGTAATATTTGTTATTGTTATGACGACGTGGAGTTACAGAGATGATGTCCACAAAAAGGAAAGAATATTAACTGGTTTGATAAACGAATTGGGCTACACTGTTCGGTGTGAAGGCCGTGATAATTATCGGCTTATCCACAAATGAAATCTTATTATACTAAAGCGGACAAAGTTGTAATAAGGCTATTTGTTGTTTTAGCTTTGGTCTCTCTGTGGATATGGATAGAAGGTCTTATCGTCGCCTACGGAAGGGTAGAAAACCTTATCGCTGTTATTGGAAGGATATTTTGAGAAAAATGAAAAAACTACTTATATATCTGGTCACTAACCTATTATTTCCATTCGGTATCGGAGTAAACAGGGTCGGGCAGATACGAAGAAATATAGAACAATGAAGAAAATCGGATTATACATACTGATTTTAGGTTTTATACTGTGTGCTGTCGTTGTTGACACAAAGACAATGGATCAGACAGCCCCTATACGTCATCTTATCTGGGCGGTTGTTACAGCGATTCTAATGGTAGTAGTCACCGTGAAGCACAAAGAAGTCAATTTTAAGGTAGTTGGTAACTGGATTTTTCCCCTCATGTTGGGGTATATGATTGTTTCTGCGGTATCAATGACCAAAGCTATCAATAAATCGGAGGCTCTGTATGAAGTTATCAAAATAGGTATGATGATGACCTATCTGTTCTGTGCTGTTGCTGTTTTAAGTAAAGCCGATAGCATTGATATATTCACGCGATGTATGGTAGTCGTAGCCGCAGTTCTGGTCTGTATCGGGGTGTACCAATATATCAATTTACCGCATCCGGCATTGCGTATAGGCACGATGAGCAATCACAATCTTTTCGCCGGTGCTTTAGTTTTGCTGATACCATATTGCTTGCGGTATCGGTGGTTGTTTATGATTCCGGCTGGAATAATATTTGTTGTTCTCATATCGTTAGGTACGTTATCGGCATTAGTTGCTCTTGTGGTTGTGGCGGCTGCAATGGCTGTAGTTAAGAGCAGGAAGTGGTTATATCTTATTATTCCGGCGTTTGTAGTTACTGTAATTTTATGCTATCCGAAAATCCTTACCAAAGGACATGAGCGGTTCGTACTGTGGGATATATCTATGAAGATCGCCAATAAGAACATATTAGGAATCGGAGCTGGTAACTGGAAAATACACGCACCGGAATATCATAATCCTATGTTCACAAAGTTTGAAGACGCAGAGGTTAAGCAGTCGTTTCGTTACAGGTTTTTCAGAAGGCCCCATAACGATTTTTTATGGGAGTTGACCGAGACGGGTATTGTCGGACTCGGGTTCTATACAGCCATACTATGTTTTGGTTTGTACTATTCCTACAAAGCGGACAAGTTGATGTTCATGGGTATTATAATTTACATCGTATTTGCAAGTTTGAGTTATCCCCGCGAGAGGGTATTTCATCTTATGATGCTCATGTCGTTTCTGGCGATAAGTATAGTCAAGTACAACAGGATCAAGCCCGCGGTAAGTCAAATAAGCTGGAAAACAGTTTGTCTGATAGGTTTAATTTTGTGTTCAGTATCGACTTATGAATTTTATGTAAGACAGAGAACGTCAAGATACTTCAAGCGAATAGGGCAGGCCAGAATAAAAGAGGACTGGTTAGGTGTTATATCTGAAATGGACAATTATTCACCACTGGCTACTATGAGCGGATTGAACTCCCCGTATTATTTTTATCGTGGTGAAGCCAATATGCTGCTCGGCAATTGGCTGGCCGCATTGGAAGATTTCAGAATAGCTTATACACACAACCCTAACCATATTTACACACTGTGTAATATTGCAGGTCTATATGCACAATTAGGCGATTACAACTCGTCGAAAATATTTTATGTTAAGGCTGTTAAAATAGCACCTGACTTTAATGACTTGAGGCGTAACTTGGATTTTGTTAATGAAAGGGTAAGTAATGGGAGCATTAGGTGATATAGAAACCGAAATCTTAGCGTTTGTAAATAAAGCGTTAAGAAAAAGCTACGCAGCTGGAGAGATTGATATAGCGATCCAGTCGTGTCTGAATGACCTGGCAAAAGAGAACAGGTTGATAGCTCAGGACACAAGCCAGACTTTAGTTGCAGGCGGGGCTACTTTTGATTTCCCAACTGATTACAAAGAGCCTATCTCCATCGTTCTTATCAATGGTAGTTCAGTTCGCCAGGCACCATTAGTAAAACTACCAGAGGCTTTCCCGCAATATGAGGAACTAAGGGACAATGACTCAGCTACAGGCGAGCCGGAGTGGTTTACTGAGGGGCCGGATAATAAGATATATTTGTGGCGGAACGCCAACGGTGCTTATACTTCGGAGATTACTTATTTCAGATACCATCCGCAAACACCTAACACGATTTTATTCGACGAGCAATACAGACAGGCGATATTCTACGGTACTACATTCTTCGAGGCGGCTCTTTTGGGTATAGCAGAAAAGATCGCCATTTGGAACCCATTGTACTCAGTTGAGAAAGAAACAATTTCGATACCAGTCACTACCATTTATGTAACCAGATAGGAGAATTATGGAAATCATATACAAAACTTCGGACGGCAAGTTTATTGTTGAGGCTACACAAGCAGATTTGCGGAAGATAAAAGGCGATGATAGTTACGTTCCGGCTGTAGGAGAGACTGTTGATCCCGCCGCCGCATGGGATAAATGGCTGCTGATAGGCAGCAAGAAAGCGGATATCGAAGAGGCATCCGATCATTTGGCCTGGCTTGCAGGCCAATTACCGTAAAGGAATAATTATGAAAAATATAAAATTAGCAGTAGTTTTACTATCGTTGTATTGTGTCAGTCAGGTATTCAGCTTTACTTACACTTACAACACCAACACCCCATTGGGTTCCGATCTGCCTTCGGTAATAGACGACAGGATAAGAGAAGCGAAGCAGGCGACAACGGAACGATTAGACGTAGACCACTTCTGGGCCTTGACAGGCTCTGAGGTTTCCGGTTCCGATACAGGCCAGCATAGATTTATCACTTTTCACATGAGCAGGGTTGGACCGGCTGCTGTCGCCGAGAATCACGGATATTTAGGGATAAAAGACTTTGACTCCAAAGCCGAGTTGATATGGATAGACGAAGACGAGAACGAGATACAGCTTACCAAACAGGGTGCTTCGTATAGTAGTGGTTCACAAACAATAGAAGGTGCCGCAACATTTATGAGTACGGTCAGTATAGTAGGTGCCCTTAACCCTTCTTCTTACAGTACGGATAACACCGGATTCCTTGACGAAGATGATATGGCTTCTGACTCAGCTACGGCCGTAGTTTCACAACAAAGTATTAAGAAATATGCTGATGATCTTAGTGGTTTGATAAACGTAAGAGGATATGTAACGGGAAGAAATACTAACGGTGCGGCAACAGTTCCGGCTAGTACAGGAATTACGGGAGTCAATAGAGATTCGACCGGGGTATATACAATAACTTTTACAAGCAACTTTTCGGCAAATTACGTCTTCCTTGTAACTTCGTATTATGAATTGGGGAATAATACGCTTACAAATAATCCTAGTATCTTTACGGAAAATGTAGGGTCGATTGTGATTAAATTTCATAATGCAGCGGGAGAACTTAAAGACCCACATGCTTTTACTTTTATAGGTATGGATTCATAATATGGCCCAGTTTGCAATAATGAACAATATTTTGGGAATCCGCGAGGATTTGCCTCATATCAAGCTCAATAAGGCTTTCAGCCCTGAGTCCGAGAATGTAATGCTCTTCGAGGGTGAAGCCAAAAGGATTAGGGGCAGGCTCAAGGACTTCACTGACGCTACTTATACTACAGGTACGGTGACTATAGTTGAAGATTCAGCCACCGTTACAGGGGACGTTACAGTATGGTTCAACGGCTCACTCGTCCCGTTATGGGCTGGCAGGGCTATTACAATAATTGACGGCGATGATACTGTCCACACCCACGTTGTAAAATCAGTTGATAGTACATCACAGATAACCTTAACAGTTGCTATCACTGGTTCTGCTGGCGGTGCGGGAAATGCAGGACTTTCTTATGTGTTAGGAACATCGGCGGCTAAGGTTCAAGCCCCTGACACTAACACGATAATTCATTACCACGACCATGACGACGCGAGGAATAATGTAGAGTATATTTTCGCTTTCACAAAAGCCCACGTATATAGGTGGTTAAGCAACTACTCGGCATTTTTTCTATACCATACAACGGCATCGGATGTAACTTTATGGTCTACTGCTGATTTTAACGATAAGGTCATAGCGACTAATTTCGTCGATAAAGTACAAGTATGGAGTAACGGCGGGCCGGCAGGAAGTGCGGACATTATTTTCGACGATTTGGATTCAGCATCAGGTCTTGATCTCGATGGTGGCGGTACATATTTAACTAAAGCGAAATACGTCGAGGTTTACGAGAACTATGTATTTTTGGGTTATACTGAAGAGGATGGTAATATCTATCCTTTCAGGCGCAGACACAGTAGTTTAGGAGATGAAGCCGACTGGGACGTAACAGGAACGGGAGATACCGGAAAGAAAGACTTTTTAGGTAAGGGAGAAGTGAAAGGGTTTGGAATTTACACAGCCAACAATTCAAACCTGCTGATTACTTTTATGAAAAAGGGCGTTAAGGGATCGATTCAAATGTCCTGGCCGACTACCGACGATATTGTTTTCGAGAATGACGAATTGAATAATCAAATAGGCTTACTATCCCCCCACTCAGTGATCAATGATAAGGACGGCAATCTTTATTTTCTCGCAACTGATTTTACAATAAGGAGACTATTCGCTGATTTTCCTATAAGCAGAGCAATCCAAGGAACCTTCAAGGGTCTGAACGTAGATTTTCAGGAAACGATCAAGTCTACTTTCATAGACGAGTTTAACTGGCTGGCATGGTCGATCCCTAAAGACGGGTCATCTACAGGAAATGACGTTGTTTTGTACTACGACATTGATGAGTCGAGGATAGCTGATATTGATATATGGTACAAAGGCGATTGGGATGTAGCGGCGTTCGGTCATTACACCAGACAGAGTACACTATCTATAGATCTTCTTGACGGCTTGAGTTCGACTATTGACGGTCTCGACACCTCTGGCCTGCCTACTATCGACGCTGTAGAGGCAAGGACGGGATTCCCACTTGATCTGGTTTCGGATTATTCAGGGTACACTTTCAATCTGCACGCGGCGGAAGATGACGACGGGAATGATTATACAGGTACATTAGTTATCGCTACCGACTTATCCGAGAAGAACACGCTCAATGTTTTCAAAAGGCTGAATGAGGGCATAACGCATTACTTCAACGCCGAAAGTGAAGGGACAGTTACTCAAACGTACAAGACAGAAGATGACGCTTCGTGGCAGGGTTCGGAATCTTTGAGTCTTATAGGTACCGGAAGGACGGTAAGACCTTATGCCCCAATGGATATACGCAGCAGGGACTTTCTTTTCAGGTTGCAGGCGACGAATACTTTTAGTTGGTTAGGTGCGATATTTGATTTTGCCTTCGATGGAAAAAGATAATGCCAGGACCAAGAAAAAATGCTGTTTTAATACCGCCCGACAATCTAAAATCTGTCGAGGATATTCAGAGATATTTGAGACAGTTCGTAGACCAGTTACAAAAGGAATTCAGGCTACAACGTGAGAGTAACGAGACGAGAGGAGCAAAGACTAAAAGTTGGCGGATAAAGGAAGCCGAGGCGGCGGACGTAACCGCAGGCAAGGCTAATGCAGTTGGAGACCTTCTAATCCAGAGAAAAGTAGATGGAGTTTGGACGAGCGTTCAGGTTTATAGAGGCAGTTAATGAAAAAAGCAATTTTCTTAATCCTGTTAGTTTTAACATCGACCTCTTGGGGCACTTTAGGCGATCAGGAGCTTAAAGTAGACGGAGCGAAACAGATATGGAACAATAACAGTCAGACAACCTCACTATCAGCTTCGTCATTATCAAGTGAGAGCGTTGATTATGTTTTACCGGCAGCTGATGGTTCTGCGAGCCAGACACTAATTACCGATGGTTCTGGGAATTGGGATTGGGCGGATGTTAATGCTGTTGCTGGAACGCACGAAGTCTTATCAGTTACGCATACAGACGCACTTGGAGTGAGCGTAACCGCAGGTGATATTATATTTGGTAACGCCACGCCTAAGTTAGACTATTTAGGCATCGGGGCGGCAGGGGATTATTTAAGAGTGGCTGGCGGACTTCCCGATTGGCAAGCAACGACTTCGATAACGACTTTAGGTACTATCATTACAGGTACATGGAACGCTGATATATTAGAGGTAGTTTATGGCGGCACAGGATCAAACACCCTGAACAATCTCATACAGTTAGGTACTCATACAATAAATAACTACGTCGCTACGATAGCGGACGGCGGCGGCCCGACAATTACTGTTGCTAATTCAGGCACGGAAAATGCGGCAGTTACCTTATTGGTTATAGACGATGGTCATAATCATACAGGGGCATCAATTTCGGACGTGGTATTAACCACAGACACTATAGGTAATTATGTCGCTTCGGTCGCGACGACATCGCCCTTGACCGGCGGTGCGGGCGGCAGCGAAGGTGCTACGCTCACGCTTGATATTACAGTAGCTAAAGATATAGTCGCCGGAGTAGGACTTTCAGGCGGCGAGGATAATGTTTTGCCAGGGGCGGATGCTGATACGACTTTAACTTTTGCCCCTACCGAACTTGACGCTTTAACCTGGTCGGATGGTTTAAACGCCTCAAACGAATGGCACTTCGACGTTTCAGGCCAGGACCATAATATGACCGCCGGTGATGGGGAGATGACTTTCAGCCATAATGTTACCTGCACATCTTTGGCGGTCGATACCGATACCCTCGTAGTAGATGATGTGAATCATCGTGTGGCGATTGGAACTGCAACCGATATGTTGGCTCCACTTGGTATAACTGGTGATGCAACAACCATTGAAGATAGACATGAAGGTATATGGATACGTGGAAAAACTGGGGCTTATATTGTTCAAATAAATGTAAGAGGTCCAAGGTTAGAAATAGGTGGTGGAGCTTCTATAGATACAGAACCTGCTATGTCTGTCAATTATTTAACAGGCCACGTCGGTATTGGCACGACGACGCCGGATTATATACTTGATATTGATGCTGGAGAGATAGGGGAGGGGAACTATGATGGTTTGAGGATAGTTGACACTGGTTGGAAAGCGACCAGTCGTCCAATGCTTGAATTTTATAACTCAAATGCACAATTCGGTGGCGGTGGCACTTTAGCAAGGATATATGGTGAA
>SDBT01004273.1_pt1 | contig 24319 bp, 19 predicted proteins | sample 2277101 | NCBI WGS metagenome assembly SDBT01 (sample SAMN10404973, study PRJNA504765) | marine sediment metagenome | isolation source: marine sediment core GS10_PC15, 103 cmbsf | place: Arctic Ocean: Southern Knipovich Ridge | collected 2010 | reverse complement strand
ATGTTGAGAAAAAACTTAATTCTCGACCTCGTAAAATACTTAATTTCAAAACTCCATCTGAGATGTTTTTTGAGCTAAATAAATTTTCTAGCAATGGTGCATTTCACCCTTGAAAGGGCCATTATTAAAGATCATCTGGGTAATAAGTATTGTGTGAAGCAAAGGAAAGATATAAGAGTGCCAGAACGTCGTGATTATAGATTAATTATGGAAGAGTTTTCCTCGCATATAGCTGAAACTGTTAATGCTCCAATTAATATAGTTGAAATTATACCAAAAGATATTGAGTTTATTGGAAAAAACATTAAAGAAAGATTAGCGAGTCTTCATACCTTTGCGCATGGAAGACAATTGAATAAACCTGGTCTATATCATGACCTTAATATAAGGAGGCAGTTTTTATTATTAATTAAGAAAGCAAAGCGTGGATTGATTTCTCAAAGAGTAAAGGAAAGATTTATTGTATCTATAATTACTGAAATGTCTCGTCATTATCAATTACCAATTATAGTAGCCTTGGATACTTTTGTCGGCAATCGTGATCGTGCTAAGAGTAATTTGTTTTATGACCAGAGGAACGATAAGTTTTTTGGAATTGATATGGGGCAAGCATTTCGAACCAATTTATCACAATTTATATATAAATTTTTTGTTTATATATTAGATGACCTTTCTGTACAACTTAATGATTCAGAATTAAAAGCGCTTATATCATACAGAAATACCTTAAAAAAATTAATACAAAAAAATAAACCAGAAACTCTTAAAATATTATTAGACGAAATTGTTATCAAATCAAAAATAGATATGTCTAATAAGTTAATATTCGATCAAGTCAAAAAATATAAAAATAATATTGAAAAAATGTATATTAGTGCAGGCAAATTGGTAAAAATTCTTGATAGGGTGATTAAAAAACAGCTTATTCTTAAGCAAGAAACCCGATGTATTGGTCCTCTACAACTAAAAAGAAAAAGGGGTAGTTTAGTAAATTCTTTTTAATGCATCGTATTTTAGTTATGGCGAATGGTGGTGATGAAGATGGGATACCATGCTTAATTAAATAGTTAGGGTCTTGCAAATTGGTTTTATTGGAGAGTGGGATGAAATATGTATATCAAGTGTCTATTTTTTTTATTATTGTTTACCAATCTTTATTTTCAAATACACGAGAACAGTTAAGCAGATTAATTTATTTTCCAGTAAAGGGTGAATTAAAGCTACTTAGTGTTATAAAACATAGGTTGACTCGTGTTTTAATTATCAAAGATCGGCGGGGTAACAAGTATTGTGTAAAGCAGATGAAAGATCGTAGAGTGTCAGGACGTCGTGATTACAGATTAATTATTGAGTCGTTTTGCTCGTATATCGCTGAAACGATTGATGCTCCAATTAATGTGGTTGAAATTATACCAAAAGATATTGAGTTTATTGGAAAAATTATTGAGGGAAGATTAGCGAGTCTTCATACCTTTGCGCATGGAAAACAATTGGATCACCCAGGTCCATATTACCATCTTAATTTAAGGAGACATTTTATACGATTAACCAATGCAGAAAAGCATGGATTAGTTTCTCAAAAAGTAAAAGAGGGGTTTATGTTGTCTATGATTACTGAAATATCTCGTCATCATCAGCTACCAATTATAGTAGCCCTTTATACTTTTATTGGAAATCGTGACTGTGGGCATTGTAACTTATTTTATGACCAGAAAACCGATCAGTTTTCTGGAATTGATATGGAAAAATCATTTCTAAAGGAGTTATCTCAAAAGCTATATCAATTTTTTGTTGGTATATTGGATAATCTTTCTGTACAACTTAATAATTCACAGCTAAAAACGCTTATATTGTACAGAAATACCTTAAAAGAATTGTTACAAAAAAATAAACCTGAATTTCTTAGAAAATTGTTAGATAAAATTATTATTAAATCAAAAATAGATTTGTCTTCTAAAGAAATATGCAATCAAATTAGAATATACAAAAGCAATATTGATAAAATGTATATTAGTGCAAATAAGTTGGTAAAAGTTCTTGATAATATGATTAAAAAGCAGCTTGATTTTAATAGGGTTAAAGAAGGAAAGATAGTCTAGTAAATTGTTTTTAATGTATCGTATGTTTTTTTGTATATTCAGTCATGATTGACTTTGGCAATATCACGAAATTATTCTTGTTAGGGGTGGAAAAATGGAAAAAGCTATGAATAAATGTATACAATTGTTTTTTTTTGTTTTTGTAGCTTTATCTCAAGGAAAAGTATTAACAAATTTCCACGCGATTGCCATGGATCAAAAACCGCAGTATAAATCTATGCGGATTCTTTTTATGATTAATCGATTTCCCTGGTATACCAAATCTATGATTGTAAATCAGCTTGTCGGATTACTTGATCTTGGTCATGATGTACATTTGTTTGCCAAAGAAAAAATGAATGGCTATCAATTGGATTCAGCTTTTAAAAAATATAATTTTTCAAAAAATATTTATTATAAGAATTTTCCAAAGGACTTGAATAGCTATGATATTATTGTTTTTCAAGACGGGAATATAGCAAAAGAATTTTGTCATATTAAGCAAAAGTATGGGTTGACGGCAAAATTAGTTACATTTTTCCGTGGCGCTGATGTTACAAATAAAAACCAAGCACTATCGAATAGGTACAAAAATCTTTTTGATTGCGGTAATTGTTTTTTACCAGTATGTGAATATTTTAGTTTTCGATTACGGGTATTAGGCTGCCCGGTTGAAAAGATTGCTGTACATTACTCGGGGGTTGATTGTAAAAAGTTTGTGTTTCATGGCCGAATAGGTTCGAAAAACAAAATATGTCTTATGTCGGTTGGGCGATTGGTTGAAAAAAAAGGGCTACGATATGCAATTGAAGCTGTAGCGAAGCTTGTAAAAAAGTATCCTAAAATTAAATACATTATAGTGGGTGATGGCAAAGAGCGTGCTAATTTAACACGTTTAATTAAAAAACTTGGTGTGCAAAATAATGTGAAATTGCTTGGTTGGAAAACACAAGAAGCTATAGTTAAATTATTACACGAATCCGATATTTTTGTTTTACCATCGATAACAACATCCAGTGGGAGTGAAGAAGGTATTGCTAATGCTCTTAAAGAGGCAATGTTGTGTGGTGTGCCTGTTATAAGTACTTTTCATGCTGGAACTATTGAATTGATAGACAATGATGTAACTGGCTTACTTGTTCAGCAAAGGGATGTTATGTCATTAGTCAAGGCTATTAAGAATCTTATTGATCATCCGCACAAAAGGAAAGCATTTTCTAGAGCAGGTAGAAAAAAAGTCGAAAGGATGTTTGATAGCAAAAGGTTAAATCAGCAGTTTGAATCGTTATTACTCGGCTTGTTGTAAATGTCGTACTTGTTTTAGGGTAAAATAAAGGACAGTTGAGTGAAGATACGATTGTTTTTTTTGCTAGCTGTTTTTGTTGGATCCTGTTTGTCTTTTCAAAGCAAGTATTACGTATTAAAGCAGTGTGAAGGAAAAAATAGTTATATTGGTTATATTAGAGGTGTTGATGGTGCTTTTTTTATTGTTAAGCAAAAAAAGAGTACCTCTGTTTATGCAAAGCTTTGTATTGTTAGAGATACTCTGAGTGCTTATATTGCTGAAAAACTAAAGATACCAACTAATCACGTACATATTATTTCTTCTCATGTTTTATTTCCTGGCAAACAATTTATGCATGAGCCTGCTAGTCTACATACTTATGCGCCAGGTGTTATGATTAGAGATCAAACAAGCATCTATGATGATCTTTACGTTCAACAGCGATGGAAGCCAAGATGGTCGTATAAAGAAAAAGGATTGACAGTTGAAGTTATTAAAAATATGTCGCGGCATATAGATTTGCCCAAAATTGTTGCGTTAGATACCTTTATTGGGAATAGTGATCGTCATTCAGGGAATATTTGTTACGATTCTGACACAGATACATTTTGTGGTATTGATATGGATGACACTTTTGATAAAAATTTATGTAAGGTAGCGTGTGATCATATGCGAGTTATGCTTGCTGATGAAAGTATTGTGTTTACTTCTTGCCAAGTGAGAGGTCTTATGCTGTATAAAGCAACACTCAAAAAACTTATTAAAAATTTCCCGCCACATAAACTGCAAAAAAAATTGAGCTTCTTTGCATGGCAGGTAGGGTTTGTACCGGGGAATAAGATTTATACCACCGGTATTCAACGTAAGTTACGAAGTTACAAGGTGATTATGACTGAAAGTTATCAAAGTGCAAAACAACTTGTTTGCTTGTTGGGCAAGCTTATTGCACATCATACAAAATAATATTTTTTTATGGGGTTAAACTAACGGAGAGTCGTATGAAGTACACTAAAAAAATCAGTTTTATAGCATTATTACTTATCAATTTGGCAAGTGTAGGAGTTGCTAATACAGCTCCGATAAGTGCAAAAGTTTCTAATGCGGGTTCGATGCGTATTCTTTTTGTTGTTGGGTATTTTCCAGTATTGCCAGAAACATTTATTCTCAATCAAATTACTCGTCTTATTGATCGTGGGCACCAAGTATATATTTACGCGTTTCATCGTGGTAACTTTGCAAAGGTGCATCGGGATGTGCGTAAATATCGTCTATTAAAACGTACTTTTTTTAACAAGGTTCCTCGTAATATACCTGCATTTGATATTATCTATTGCCAATTTGGTTTTCAAGGAAAACGAATATTTCAAATGCAAAAAAAACAAAGGAATTTACGTGGGAAAGTAGTAACTTGCTTTCGTGGTAGTGATATAAGTGTATATCTTAGGAGACATCCTCATGCGTATGATAGTTTGCTCAAAAAAGGAGACCTATTTTTGCCGGTTTGTGAGTATTTTAAAAAGCGATTGATTAAGTTAGGATGTAAACCAGATAAAATTATTGTGCACCATTCGGCGATTGATTGCGGTAAATTTACTCCTCCAAAATCTATTCGTTCAATAGATGGGACTATACAAATTTTATCGGTTGGGCGTTTGGTTGGTAAAAAGGGTATGAAGTATACCATTAAGGCCATTGCGCGATTAATTAAAAAATATCCTAACATTCATTTAACTATTGTTGGTGATGGTCCACAAAAACAATCTCTCAAGCAGTTGATTAAAAAGCTTGGTCTTGAGAAATATGTAACATTATATGGATGGGCAATACATAAAGAAGTGGTTCGCATGCTGCGTAATGCGCATATTTTTGTTCTTGCTTCAAATACAGCGTCTGATGGTAATCAAGAGGGCATTCCAAATGTGCTCAAGGAGGCTATGGCAATGGAATTACCAGTAGTGAGTACTCATCATGCAGGTATTCCAGAGCTTATTGAATACGGTGTTTCTGGCATGTTGGTTCCACAACGTGATGATGTATTATTAGCCAAAAAAATTGAATATTTAATACGACATCCAGAAATATGTCATAAATTCGGAGTAGCTGGACGTAAGAAAGTAAAAAAAGAATTTGATATTGATAAAGTGGTTAGTAAGCTTGAACAAATTTTTTATACTTTGCTTGGTTAATAAAAATTTATTACATAAAAAATGTTCATTAAATGATAAGTTTTTTGTAATCATTATAATAATACCTCCGAATTATCAGTGGTATTATTTTTTGCCATGTTCTATATGATGAGGTGAGTTATTTTAAGTTTTAAAGGAGAATGGTATGAAGAACCAGTTAGTATTGGCGGTAGGATGTATACTATTGTCAGCGGTTGCGATAACAAAATCTGTACAAACGCGTGCTAGTGAAAAATTATTTTTAAACACCCTTCAACAGTATGTACCAATGAATAATTCGACACTTGAGTTGTTATCATCGCAGGCAAAAATTGTAATTCCTAATCAAATAGAGATGCAAAAAAAAAATACAAGCCTACCGCTTTTTACATGCCATCCAGTTTTAGGTAAAAAACTTGCATATATTTCATTGGGTACATTTCCAACGCCGGTGGAACAACTTGAAAATATTGGGAAAGAACTAAATGTTGCGCATCTATATATTAAACGCGATGATTTAAGTGGCGGTAAAGGTCGAGGTGGTAATGTATTGTTTGGTGGTAACAAAATCAGAAAGTTAGAATTTCTGTTTGGTGATGTTCAGCGGCACGGAGCAAACAGTGTACTTACATTTGGTTGTGCCGGATCAAATCATGTTGTTGCTACTGCTGCATATGCAAAACAATTAGGGCTGCGTTGCATTGCGCCGCTCACGCCACAGCCAAACTCACATATAGTGCGTCGAAATTTGTTGTTGATGCATTATTATGATGCAGAGCTTTCGTGGTCTGAAAATACCATTGAGCGTAATAGAGAAACAATTCTTTCATTTTTGAAAAACAAAAAAATTAATGGTGATTTTCCATATTTTATTCCCACCGGTGGTTCATGTCCTATTGGTATTGTTGGTTATGTTAACGCGGCATTTGAATTAAAAGACCAGATTAATCAGGGTATGCTTCCCAAACCAGATCGCATTTATGTGCCTGCGGGAAGTTTTGGAACGGTAGCGGGGTTATTACTTGGCTTAAAGGCTGCACAAATACAAACAAAATTGATTGCCATTTGTGTCGAACCAGAGGATCAACAGGGGTTTGTTGCCAATGAAATTAAGCGTTTGTTTGCTGAGACTAATCAGTTATTGCACACTCTTGATTCATCATTTTTACTTTTTGATTTTGACGCTGAAGATATGACGATTTTATATGATTTTTCGGGAGAAGAATACGGATTATTTACTCAAGAAGGAGCGAATGCTATTGAGTATATGAAAAAATATGAAGGGATACGCCTTGAGGGAACCTACTCAGGTAAAGCATTTGCTGCTTTAATGCAAGATACGAAAAAATATCAAGATCAAGTTATATTATTCTGGAATACATTTTGCAGTGATTCATTTGATGAAGTTATAAAACGATCTAGTTATCTATTATTGCCAAAAGAGTTTCATCGATATTTTAAGGAAGATGTGCAGTTTTTGGATAAGTGATTGATGGTTGATCTTGAATATGCGTAAATTAGTTGACTTGTGTGTTTGATTTAACAATGGTTTGGGGTAAGAATTACTATTTAAGAAAAGCTGGCCATTCGGGATGCAATAAGCAGTTAAGGTCGAAATAGACAACGGTCGTTCCAACGTCTTCACCCATATTTATTTTTTGGTTCATTTACTTCCCTTTGATTTGTTTGTGAAATTTTCAAATCTTTGATTCACAATAATATATGCTAAATTAATAAATTAAGAAGGAGACAGTTTTTTTTCTGCCATTATTAGTAAATAAGGTATAGTAAGTTTTACTGAGCCATCTATATTCAAAGGGTTTTTTTCAATATATCTATTGATTAAGTTATTTATGAATTTTTTTTGTAGGTCGAGGGGTATTCTATTTTTACCATGGGGAATGGCTTCAGCCCAAGATAACAATGCCTGTTTTGTAGGAAAAACATATGGCTTATTAATAAATTTTATGAATAATGAATTGAGTTCTGCATTTTTAATTTTAGTGATGAGGTCTGCTTTTTTTAATAAATATATAGGATATTCGTAACTTTGAAAATATTTTTTCCAACGAGTCGAGTTGATAGTTTTCATCTTGGTATCTAAATATAGGCTTTCAGGACAACCTACGCTTATTAATATTTTGCCGGGAGGTTTGAGGTTTTTTGCAATATTTTGTAAAGCTATTTCTTGATTTTTAATCCAATGAAGGCACATAAATGAAACTATAATGTCGAATTTGTTTTTGAATATTGTATTGGTTATGTCAGCAACTTCAAATGTTAAGTTTGATATATTTTGGTATTTTTCGCGTGCAAATTGTATCATATTTTCTGAAATATCTATTCCATGAACTTCTCCCAGTGGAACTTTTTGGGCAAGAAGGGCGGTAATTTTACCATCACCGGAACCAATATCAAGAATTTTTTCATTTCCGGTTAAGGTAAGTTGGTCTATTGCATTAAGTGCAGATTTGTACTGAAACTGTGAGTGTGTATTGTATTGTTTACCGTTCCAGTCATTTGAGGTTTTATGTAGTAAAGATTTGTTGTGTACCATACGGAAAGCATTCAGGTTTATATGTGTTTTATTTTAATTACCAAATCTTCGGCGCATGGTGTGAGGTGAGTTTGTGTGCGAATATGCGCATACGGACCAACGTGTGCGTGTGATTCAATCAGTGAATTTTCAATTAAGCTGTTAGCATATACGGTGACATGAGCATTGAGTGTGCTATTTTCGATTGTAGTAAATTGATCAATGCGGCAAAATTTTCCAACGGTAGTATTACCAAGTAAATGTACACCGCATCCAATAGTGGTGCCGGCACCAATGGTTACATCCAAATCTATTTGTACAGTTTCAGGTTTATAAAACCGTACGCCGTTTTTCATCCAGTGTTCAATGAGCTCTTTTTGCTTAATGTTTTCAGCATCAGCAAGTTCACGGTGGGTATTGACGCCACGCACAGAATCAAATGGTATATCAATAGTAACTACGCGAAGATTATTCTTGCTTGCAATATGAACCAAATCAGTTAAATAAAATTCGTTAGTCTGTTCATTTTGTTCGATGGACCCCAAAGAATCTTCTAGAAATTCTTTATTAACTAAGTAAATACCAGCATTTATGAAAGGATAATCATGGATGGATCCAGTAAAATGTTTTGCTTCAACAATTTCGATATGATTTTCATCATAGACAATACGACCATATGCGCCATTTGGATCTACGTTTGGTGCAATAACAAAACTTATAACGGCCTTATTACTTTGATGTGCTTTCCATAAAGTAGTGATAATCTCGGTTGTGATAAGTGGCATGTCCCCATTCATAATTAAAATATTATCTGTATACCAGGTAGGTTGTGAGCAGAGTACCGCATGCCCGGTACCACGCTGTTTTTTTTGTTCGATAAATGTAATGTTGTTAAGCGTTGCTTGCATGATAATATTTTGAACAAGCTCTTTTTGAAAACCAATTATTACTGTGATAGGAATATTGAGTACGGAAAGTGCTTTGATAGGATAGAGTACCATTGCTTGCCCGCAGATTGGTGCACTTAGTTTGGTGACACCTGTTTTAAAACGTGTTGATCCGCCGGCAGCAAGAACTACTGCCTGTACCCGATCAAAAGAAATTTCTTGATTTTGAGTAAAGTATGATAACGACAATAGAATAGTCAAACTTAGAATAAGGTATGATCTCATGATTTCTCCTTTTTTATAAGTAGTTTACCGTTCTTTCTGTTTAATGCAAATGATAAGTAAACAATAATTAAATTAGGGAGAATATGATAAATACCGCAAATTCCGAATGCGAAATTCGGAGTTTGCGGTATTTAAAATTAATATTTTTAAGATTATATCTTATTTCTTACGCCACTTGCCATCCTTTGGATCTTTTGCAAAACTTTTTTTTACTTCGTCCCAAGCACCTTTGGTTGCTTTGGCAATATTCCCATATTTTACCCAAAACTTATTGAGCGTTTCTCTGTACAGAGTTTGTGCTTCTGTTGGTAGCCCTTTAACGTTTTTAGGTAAGTCTTTATTGCTCGCGTAGATTATCTTTTTAGCCATTACACTCTCCTTTTTTTATATTATTTACTATTCTCATTATAAACATTTTCAATTAGCAATTTCAATAGTTGTGTAAAATAGTAATCAGGCTTTGGTTGATAGGCTTTCCAGGAAGCATTTTAGTATTATTTTTTATGAATTTTTATAGCCATTTCAAGAGGTTTTTTACCCATTTTTTTAGGCGAGTATCATATGGTGGGTATCGTAGTCCTGAGTCAAACCAGCACGTATTTTTAAACACTGTTTTGTGATGGGAGAAGGTATCAAAGCCTGTTTTGCCGTGATAGGCACCAAAACCACTCAATCCAACGCCACCAAAGGGGAGCTTGGTGCTGCTTGCGTGTAACAAGGTATCGTTGATACATATACCGCCTGAAGATGTGTTTTGAATAACCTTGTGTTGTATCTTTTTATTATTTGAAAACAAGTATAATGTTAAAGGTTTTGGTCTTTTATTGATGAAGGTAAGTGCTTCATCAAGTTCTTTATAGGGAATAATTGGAAGAATTGGCCCGAAAATTTCTTCTTGCATGATGGTGCTATCAAGGGAGATATTTTCCATAATAGTTGGTGCTATGTATAAATCATTACGATCTGTTTCCCCACCGGTTATTATAGTTACTTGCTCAAGTAAATTACTTAGTCGGTCAAAATGTTTTTTATTAACAATACGTGCATAATCTGGGCTTTGTGCTGGATCAGTTCCATAAAATACGTTAATCCAGTGTTTTAACTGTTTTATAAGTCTGTTTTTTGCCGCGTGGTGAACAAGTAGATAGTCAGGAGCGAGGCAACTTTGCCCCGCGTTTAAAAATTTTCCCCATACAATACGCTTTGCTGCACAATTAATTGAAGCGTCATTATGTACAATGCACGGGCTTTTACCGCCAAGCTCAAGTGTTAGTGGTGTCAGATGTTCTGCTGCTGCGCGCATAACGATTTTTCCTACCCGGGTGCTACCGGTGAAAAAAATATAATCAAATGATTGCTTTAACAATGTTTGTGCGGTTTTTTTGCCATTTTTAATGACAGTGATATAGGCAGGATCAAATAGGTTATTAATTAATTGTGTTAAGATTGTTGCCGTTTGTGGTGCATATTCTGATGGTTTGATAATAGCGCAATTACCGGCTGCTAGTACGCCAACAAGTGGCACGATGGTAAGGTACAATGGATAATTCCATGGTGCTATGATAAGTACAACGCCATATGGTTCTGCTTTTGTGTATCCATAGCCAGGAAATGAGTGAATGGATGTTGTTTTGCGCTGTGGCTTGCACCATTTCTTTATTTTTTTTAGCGCATAATTGATTTCTTTGTGTATAAAATAAATTTCATTGGTATATGCTTCAAATGCAGGTTTTTTCAGATCAGCATACAAAGCGTCAATAAGAGCTTTTTCGTGAGTAATCAGTGCTTGCTTCAAGTTCTTGAGTTGCGTCATGCGAAATGCAATGTCTTTTGTTACGCCAGAAGCGAAAAATGTTTTTTGATTTTGTACTATTTCGGGAATTTGTTTTGCCATGGTTACTCTCTTTTTTTGAATGTAATTTTATCTCAAGTGTATGCTTGCTCTGCTTGAGATGCAATATTATGTTAGGGGACTGGTGCTAGGTCTAGTAAGAAATAGCGCACAGTTTGCAGTAAAAACAGATAAAAATAATAAAAATATTTACTAATTGGTATATTTTTTTATACAATAGTAAGTAAGATATTAAAACAGAGGGTATTGTAATGAAATATAAGAAAATGGATAAGGTAAGGGTATTATGTGCTATATCATTGTTGTTAGCTCATATTCCTTATTTGAGCTGTATGGAGGTGGCCAAGCCGGTACAAAGAACTAAATATCAAAAAAAAATGCGAGACATTATTATTATCTCTGATCCAGAAAAGCGTTTGCCTGAAGAGCATTCTGATCCTACTCTTTGGTTTTTAGTTCGGGCAATTAATGAGTCAGCAGTTCCTATTTTGGTTTCTATTACTATATGGAATAATTTTGTAAAAAGACGAAATCTTATTCATAAAAAGATTCAAGAAGATGGCTCGATAGAACAAAAAGTGTTTAACATGTATGAGACAATTGAACTTGAGTTTAATAGGTTATTAAAAGAAAAAAATGGTAGTACGCAAGAGGCTTTGTTGGAAATCAATGAATTATTAAAATTAGACAAAGTAAATACTGATTTTCAAGAAGGGTACAAAAAGTTAAAAAATGATTTTATAACTGCTGTATCAAAAACTTCAAAAATTACTGATAAGCAAAAAGAGATGATAGAATTTTTATCAAGAGAAAAAAAACAAAAAACCGTAACTGAAAAGATAAGGTTGGAAATAACGCAAAAACGATTCGAACTACAGTACGCCTATGTGATTAAAAAGAATATATCCTGCTATAAAACGCTTTTTAATCCAATGGAATGGGATATGTATTTACATAATGGATATGTATTACTTATTCCTGAAAAATATAAAAAAAGAATAAAAGACAGCTCTGTTTTACTGGGTAAAATACCAAATTTTACAGATAGGATAAACAATCGTTTGTTAACAAAAGATGAGCTTGAGCTTGGTATAAAGATTAATAATTTGAAAAAAATAACAATTGATAGTTCTCAAAATCTTTCACTTTTAGCGGAACTAGAGTATTCATTGAAAGAAGAAGTTTTTTTTGTAAATAAATCAGATATAGTTAATGAGCTGGACAGAAAAGACTATCTCCTATTATGGAATATTATACTGATAGGACACGGTTCTTTTGGTCTTACACCAGATAATATAAAAAAAGTAAAACAAACCGTACTGTCTCTACAGCAAGTAAAAAAGGATATAGAAAATCAGGTAGGATTTTTTATTCCCGATTTTCTACTTAATATTAAAAAAACTATAGATAAAAATATAAAAACAAATAAAGAAAAAATAGTTGTTTTGACAAAAAAACAAATAGTTATTGTACTGAAAGAACAAATAGCTATTTTGGAAGAAAATAAAAAAAGAAAAGATGTTGATGTTAAAGATATTTCATACATTGATGAACAAATTAAAAATTTTAAAGTAAGGCTGGCAGAACTTAAAGGTGACAAAGGAGAAGAAGTTGGAGATATTTCGGTTATTTCTAAACAAATTAATCGACTCAAAGAATATAATAAAAAGTTAGAAAATATTATTACGTATATCAAAAGCAATCTCTCAAAGATTTATGATTACGATAAAAAACTTTATTTTGACATGATTAATTCCATAATATCAGGGCTTAAAATATATGACTTTAAAAGGTTTTTACGATTTGCGCAATATGACATATTTACGAATTTTTTATATTATTCTACTTGTTATCCAGGAGCATTGCATTTTTCAATTCCTTACAGCACTTTAGGAATTCAAGATATTTATTCATTTATTATTGTTGCGGGAGGCTTGTCTGATACCGCTACAGATTTGACAAAATCTGTAGTTAGTTTTCTTAAGCCTTTCTTATATATTGATAACATCATTCTATCAGACAATAATTACAACGCAACATTGATGCCATTTTCTCTTAAGGCCAATATGGAAAAATTTTTTAAAGATATTAATGAAAATAAGTCTTTGCGGACGATTATGAAGTCTGTTATTCCTTTGTTAGATGGTTGGCAAGAATATGGAGATTGGCTTTTAAATATTCCCTCAGTACGTTTTCCTAGAACTGATTGGTTTAGTGCGATACATGATAGGCGAATTAGTAGGATAACTCGAACAAATCTCAGTGTAGCTCCAAAAGAAGGGTTACAAATATTCTATCCTGCAAAGCAGGTTGTTATTCTTGAGAGTTATTATGTACCGATTGCTATCAAGTTGATTTACAGAGGTATTACAAAACACAAATTACTGGAAGACATGCTTTCTAGGAAATTACCAATATTTGTTTCTAACTTTTCCACTCATTATTTTAAAGAGATTCAGCTGGATGTAACAGACCATAAACTCATTGTTAATAGCCTACTCATGTTTGAGTTCGATGATTTGTATAAAGAGTTACCAAGTAAAACACCCAAATTATTTATTATTGATTCTGTCAAAAATAATATTGGTGAGCAATTAGAAAATGTTGGTGTATTTAATGAAGAAAAATTTCCTTTTGAGGTAGAAAAGGAGAGTTCTGGAACTGGCATGTTCTACACAACAAAAGAACAAGAAACATTGTCTTATATAATTCGAACAAACGATGGCATGAAAGAAAAAACTTACACAAAGGAAGATGAAAAATATCAAAAATATATGGATTGGTATAGCCAGCAAAAGAAAAGAATAATTACAAAGGCAAAACAAGTTGGTCTTGTGCCAGTTGAACTTGAAAAAGTAAAAGAGGTTCTTAAAAAACGTTTATCCCCAGACAATATCTCATTATCTATTCAATCGTTTAAACCAAACAGTTCCGAGTAAACCAACAACTACTATATTTGTGCATGCAACAAGTATTGCACCTGGGTATGCGTTAAATGCACCCTGTTGTATTGCGTGCAAAATCAAATAACTGCCGGTAGCAAGTGGAATAATCGCATGATCAAAACGAATAATCATATGATACAAGATACATAATATACTACCCATAACTGATCCGGTAATAAGCCAAGTGGATATATCGTTTAGTGAAAGAAGCCCATTGAGTATTAGGCCAAACAGAACAAATAAAAAAGCAAAAGGTAGCCTGCGTTGTTGCCAGTGTTTTGTGCCGTAATCAGCTATGGCACATAAAAGTAAAATGAGTAATGTAAGTATGATGTATTGCATGACAAATCCGTTAACTGCTGCATTAATTGGCAGATATGTGCCCAGAGCAGAGTAGTTTGCCCATGTTGGTTGCAATGATGGCAATAGCCAATGAGCAAGTGATTCAAAACCAGCAATATATAGACCAACACAGATGCCAAGTAAATATGTAGTGATGTTTTTAGCAAGTGTGTACGGTGTTTTGAGTTGCGTAATAAAAATGATCATAAGCGTTAATATGGCAGATGCAATGAATGCTCGTAAGCTTATCGCGCTTGTCGCTTGAAAGAATTGATTCATGTATGGTGAGCTTGTATTAAACATAGCTATATAGAGTGGCCATCCATTAATGGCATCGAATAGTTCTAGGGTAAATATACTAGCAAATATGCTAAAAAAGTGTGTGTATGAAAATGCATGTTGTGTCCATTGTTTGAGTGCAATAGCCGAGCCAGAAGCAAATATAATAATTAAAAGTAGTATGCACAGCATCTTAATAATATTAGCGTTATTTTGTCTGTTTTGTTCGGAGCGTTCCCATTCTTCTGGCACATGTATGTACTGATATGCATCAATAATTTGATCACCAGCAATAATTATTTTGATACGTGCTTGCCCATTATCAAGTGAGTAGACAGCGGGGTTAGAAAAAATAAACACCCAGTCTTTGCGCTCTGGTTGTTGTTGGGCAATGGCAGAAATTTCTTGAAGCGTTTCAGCAGTGAGGTCAAAATGTGTTTTAAGTGCATCATGGGCAAGTAGACGTGCTTGATCTACTGTTAGCTGTGCGCCCGGTTGTGTTTCAGGAAGTTTATGGTGTTGGCGAAAGATGGTACCGTTGCGTAAAAATAGGTGATATTCTTCGGCACGTGCGATAATGTCGCCTTCAAATTGTGCAAAGCGTATGCTCCAATGTGCCGGTGTTAAATAGGTACCAAGTAGTTGTTTATACATATCTTTACCACCATATTGCCAAATAAAACGATGTTGTAGCTCAATTGCCATATTAGTTTCATAATGTGTAAATACAGACGGTAATGTTTGCCATGGATGTGCAAGGGTAATATTTTGTTGGTGCAGGTGTTTCTCTGCCTGTTGTATAACTGTTGTTCGTGAAGAAGTTAGTGGTAATGCTTGTTGTGTAAATGGTGTACTAAATGCCCACGCAAGTAACCCGATTGCGCCATAAGCAATAATAAGATTTCTAATGGCTGGGTTTAGTGTTTTTTTAGTCTGTATAAGTTGAGTAGGCGGGGCAGGAGGCTTTACTGGTGTTGGTGGTCGCCACGCCGCGTTGATGGCGTTTGCTGGCAGTGTAGTCCATCGTCCAATTTTCAAGCGTGCATATAAAATAATCCACAGTGGAATGAGTGCAAGAATAATAACCATTCCTTGGTGTAAATAAGCATGTGGTGCAGATGAAACAAAAATAGGTAATGCAAACCAAATAACATCATACATAAAATGAGAAATTATAGTTGGGAGTAATCCGAATCCAAGATAGATGATACCCCATATAAATGATGGGATAATGAGTTCAACCAAGCGCGCAAATGCTGGTTGCGCGGGATAATTTGCATGTGCGGCTCCAAAAACAACTGCTTGCAAAATAAAGGCGGCAATAATCCAGAGTTTCTGTTTGCCAAATCGCTTGCCTAATAAAGCTGCGCCAGCCAAGGGCACGGCACGAAAAAGACATTCTTCAACAAAGGCGGCATTGAGTGAAATAGCAATGGAAGAAAGCCACGGAAAATAGGTGGCAAGTATATTTGGATTAAATAATGAGCTTGATGGAATCCACCAATTAAGGTAGCGTGTGGTTATCAAATAAAATAAAATGACAAAAGCAAAATCAAACCCTATAAGTAGATAGCCACCAAGTGTTCTGCCAATGATAGCAGATGAACTTGCTGACTCGGTAGACCAAATACGCCACAGTTGCGGATGATGGCCAAATGCTTTGCGGGTTAGTGTTTCAGCAGTTGCAAATACTGCTGCAAAAAATATTGATTGACTGAGAAACATAAAGAGCATGGCTACCAGTTGGCGCAGTAAAAATCCATTCATGGTATGTGCAGTGTTGTAGCCCATCCACATAATTGGTAACTGATTAAGCTGCGTAAGCACCAATAATGATGAAATGCCCATACCACAGAGCAATGGTGTGCGCCAAATTACCCAGTTTTTTCTAAACAAGAAAAATAGGCCAATGATACAACCACCAATTAAGTAAAGCAGTTTCATGGCAAGGTTTGCTGCCCAAGCAATGATTATATTTGTCGATCGCATTTGACTATAGCGTCGAACAAAGCTTTCAGGAATTTTTACAAAATGAGTTAGCTGTGTAAGTTTTTCACCGCTTACAACAAGGCGTAGGCGATAATGCCCTTCACCAATTTTTTCTGGTCGTTCATAAACAAATGCATGGTCACCGCGGCCACTCGGATGTACTTCTTTGTCTGTTTCAATTAATTTGTATTGTGTTAAATTAACATGCCAGTCTTTGGTTGCGGCCTGCTCAGCAATAAATTGGGCTTTGCCGCTTTCAAGGTTTGCCCCTATTGTATTCTCAGAGAATGTTTCTACAAAACCGTATGGTTTGCCATCGGGGGTAAAGATAATTAACGTTTCATTAGTTTCAAATTCTTTAAAGTGCCTCACTTGCCAAGTATAGGGTTGATACAAGTTGCGTTTCATCATATCCACAAACGCATCTTTTCCGCCACCCTCAAGTTCAACAAATGTTTTTACCGCATTGTCAGTAATAAATGATGTTGCTTGCTGGTAATTGTCTGGACCAAGCTCGTGTTGTGTGCTTATTTTTTTTGCGTACGTAAGTGCTTGTGTGCGATCCATGGTTAAATCTAAGTTTACGATAGGAAACGCTTGTGAAAAGAATTTGAGAGCAAAAAGAATAAGTAATACAGAAATAACAGTTGAGCCGATCCAAAAAATTGGCGAGCGAAAAAAATGTTTCATAAAATTCCTTAAAAGATGCTTGTTGTGTAAGAGGTCAATGTGTTAATTATACTAAAAATAACAAGAAAAACATGATTGGAATATCATTGTTAAAAAAGGTGTTTTGCGATGTCGGAGCTTTTATTTTTCTCAAAGGCGGGAATTATTGCGTTGCGTTGAAATTGGGGGTGCTTTACTGTTTTTTGTAACGAGTCCCATTGTTTGAGACTTTCTATTACGTTGTTTCTATGTTCTTCGGGAGTAACTGAATCGTTTATATATTCTTCTACGATAGAACGTTGATTAGTGTTACATAAAGTAATAACAGCATGCTTATCAGCTTCGTATTCGATTTTTTTTATAATTATTTTTTGTATTTTTTTATTGCTGTACGGATGCTTTCTAAGTAAATTTTTTTCTATTAATAATTGTTTGCTTAAAGCTTTGTACCACCATGCAGAGTGATGTTTTTTACTATGGGCAGCTTCATGGTATGCATAAAATGTTTTGGTTGTTTTTTTATTGTTTATATAATAGAGATCTTTATAATAAACTTTAGGATAAAAAGTATTTGGGTTAATCCATATCCCATAAGGAAGAGTAGTCGCAGCAACAATATTCAAAATTTCTAATGTCTTATCTATAGATTTTTTTACTGTAGATTCATTCATTATTTTAATTGGTATTTTATTTGGATTTTTTATTCCACTATCATAAAGAGCTTTGAAAAAAAGTTGTTTGATTTCTAATGGAGCATTTTCACAGCCACATTCTAATAACACTGCGCTGTAAGGATACTTGGCATTGAGCTCAGGGTAAATTTTGGCAAACTTACTAAACATACCAAAAATTGACCTATTCCTTGCTCTTATTGTCTGCAATAGTAAAGGTAATCTTTTTTTATTATCTATAAAGGACCTAAAGTTAGGCCAAAGCACATCTTTGTAACTACAAAAATATTTAGTTTGTATTTTTTTATACTTGCGAAAATAATTCATGAAAAAACGTTCAAATTGCGGTGAAGCATTTTTTTCTCTCAAAAAACTAAAAAGATTGTCAATATTATCAAAATCATCAAATTGTACACATAAACGTGGTATAATTTGTGTATCTTTATTTTTTGGATTATTGAGTTTGTTTTTCGATAATAAATTTTTATTATGCATCCCAAGTAAAAATAACGGCATCATTGCTATTAGTAAACACATTGCGCACAGTAATGGTTTTATTTTATAGAACATAAAATCCGTTTCATCATATCCACAAATGCATCTTTTCCGCCACCCTCAAGTTCAACAAATGTTTTTACCGCATTGTCAGCAATAAATGATGTTGCTTGCTGGTACTGATCAGGGCCAAGCTCATGTTGTGTGCTTATTTTTTTTGCGTATGCAAGTGCTTGTGTGCGATCCATGGTTAAATCTAAGTTTACGATAGGAAACGCTTGTGAAAAGAATTTAAGAGCAAAAAGAATAAGTAATGCAGAAATAACAGTTGAGTCGATCCAAAAAATTGGCGAGCGAAAAAAATGTTTCATAAGGTATCCTTATATGTTAATTATATTAAGAATAACAAGAAAAACACGATTGGAACATAATTGTTAAAAAGGAGTTTTGCGATGGCGGAGTTATTTCTTGTTACGTTTTCCAACTTTGTTGTTTGGTCTAACAAAGTTTGAATTCAAGAGGTATAATTGGTGGCATAATTAGTTTGTTTGTTCTACCAGTTTTTTTTACAGATGTTCGCCTAAAATGAAAATTTACGTTTTGGGGTTAAAAAGTATTTGGTATATAGTACAAAACAAAGACAATTAACATTCTTTTGATTAAAAAATTAAATGTAATTGATCACAGGGAGTTTTATGATAAGTAAAAAACCATTGATTATCTTTACCTATGTGTTATTTGTATCTTTGTGTTCACCTATCAAAACAGAAACAACGAAGACAGAACATATTGCTCGTGTGCTTGGTTATGGTTTTTGGGGTATAGCAGCAGGTTTTATTCCTTCAATGGAAACTTGTGAGATAAAAGGTGCTCTAGCTACTTTGTACGTTTCTGGAAGCATGGCAACAGCTACGGGGATGGATACATTGTTTGCAAAAGGCGATAGACCTTTGATTGATATAAATCGTGGTTTTGTTTGTGGAGTGGCGGGAGTTGGAGGTGTGGTCGGGGGTATTGCAGGTGTGTCACTAGGAAGGTTTTTTGGTTATGAGAACAATGATAATGTTTTGATAGCGTTATGCTTAGTATCAAGTGCTATGGGAGCAGCAGCAGGCAGTTTTGTTTCTGACTATGCTGTAGAAAAAGATATTTGTCATGAATTGAAAAAATTAATAGCAAGAAACAAGAAAGAAAGTGAATAGTGCAAATTGCATAAATCGTAGTAAAAAGCTACAACGTGTGCAAACATTTTCATGTTTATACGATGTTTTAAGAATGAATTGAATAGTTTTTATGTGTAATATACAGGGTTATAAAAAGAAGAATTTTTTGTAACCCTGTGGTAGTTTAATGTATTATTTTGTTTTTTTTAGATCGCTTAAAGCTTTAATGCATGCGGGTTTATAATAAGTCCCTTTTTTCGGTAAAATTATTACATGTTTTAAGTTTAGCTAGAAGATTTGGATTGTTTTGGATATTTAATAGAAGATATTCCTTAATGGTTAATGTTCTGTTAGGACCTTCACATTTAAAAAAACAAGGTGATTTACTCAAAGGATGGCAAAAAAGAAGAAAATTCCATTTAATCTTAGTAGCTTTAACAATATTTAAAATTTTATGTCTTTTTTCAGTAGTGATATATCCTTTAACAATTTCTTTGCCATAATATTGGGTGTAATAGCAACTAAAAGATAGGGGGCTCCCGTAACTAAAAGTTTTGATAGTGTTAATCGTAAGCATTGAAAGATAGTAACCTTTTTTATTATTAAGGGTCTTATTTTCCATACAAAACAAAAGTGGGGATGATGCAAGCACTATCAGTGCTATCAGGTGAAACATTTTTTTTGAAGACATGTAAACCTTTCTATAAAATTAAAGAGAATTTGTTTGTTTTAACAACATAAGATCGATCAAATGTTAACGATAATAGTATACTAATCAAACACTAAGAAGGATTATTTATAACACTTTTTGGCAAGCAATGCTTTTTAACATTATTTTTTTTAGTTCGGCTTGTTTTTCAACTGTGGTATTAACAATTAATGTTTTATTTTTTGTTTTTTTCTCTGCACATTCCAAGATATCCATAACGTTATTAAAATTACAACCTGTACTTAAATTCAATATTCTTATAATTTTTTTGGTAGTTACATTATATAATGAATCATAAAGGTTAAATGTTGCTTCAGGAACAACATAACCCTCAAGGTTGAGAATGTTTTTTTTTCCATTAAAATAAAAAGAGTTATTGCTTATGGATTCTCTTTCATTTACTTTTTTTTCTTCTAGTTTTATAGTTTTTTTATTAAGCAATATACTTTCAACTGAGATTATTTTTTCATGTAAAGAAAGTTTCCTCTTAGGATCTATAATATATACGGAATCATGTGTGCTGTTTTCAACCTTACAATAAATAGGATGAAAAGCTTTTAAATAATTTAACTGTGGTTTGTTATTAAAAACGGTAAACAGTAACACATCAGGAAAAAACTTCGACTTTTCTGATCTTTTAACACAAACAGTTTTGTTTTGAAGAGAACAGAACTGTATAATCTCCGCATAGTTATTAATTTTAGCGTACTTTTTTAAGATTACTCCGTTTGGTTTTGTTTTTTGACTATACTTAAGAAAAATCTTTTCATTTTCATAAGTAAACGGAACTTGAAATCTTTTTTTGGCAATCGTTTTTATTTTATTTAACCTTTTTTCCATAGAAAACAAAAGTGGAGAATTTTCCATACAAAACAAAAGTGGAGACGATGCAAGTACCATAAGTGCTATCAGATTAAATATTTTTTTTGAATGCATGTGAACCTTTCTATAAAATTAAATAGAATTGATTTGTTTTAACAACATAAGATTGATCAAATATTAACGATAATAGTATTCAGTATTTAGTTGAATTTGTCAACAAAATGTCATTTGTGGTAAAGTTGTAGGGTTTTTGGAAAAATAGAATCATTTTTTACGTTTAAAGGTAATTATTGCTTTCGATTTTTACCATGTTCGTCATAATCTTTCAATTACGTTTAATCTTTAGCCATTAAATAATGATAATAATTCATATACGTTATGAAAACGTGTAATGCGACATTTGGTTTTTTCAATTTTTTGATTTTTTGCAACCAAAAGTTGGTATATGCCGAATTTTTCTGCTTCACGAGCAAATGTATTTATTTGATTTATTGGTTTGATCTGTCCAGTTAAACTAATTTCTCCAAGAGCGATTGATTTTTCTGGCAGGGGTTGTTGAAAATAACTAGAAAGCAGGGCTAGTGCGATTCCTAGATCGGTAACACTGCCCTTAATTTTAAAGCCACCGCTGACCTTGAAGAAAATATCATGGGTACTTAATTTAATTTTGACGTATTTTTCCAGTATTGCTGCAACCAAAACCACCTGTTTGTGATCAAGGCCAGAAATAACACGTTGAGGCATGATAAGTTTTGAAGCGATGGTGAGTGCTTGTAGTTCAAGCAAAAGTGGGCGTGATCCTTCCATAGCGCTTATCAATGTTGAACCTGGTGCATACGAGGCTTCACTGATCAAATTTTGATTAATGTTGGGCACTTCTTGTAAACCATTATGTTTCATTTCAAAAAAACCGAGTTCATTAATTGCACCAAAACGATTTTTCACTGCGCGTAACATTCTTGTTTGCCACCGATCTTCACTTTGTAAATAAAAAACAGCATCAACTATATGCTCTAATGTTTTTGGTCCGGCAATGATTCCTTCTTTGGTAATATGTCCGGTGATAATAATGGTAATTTCGTGTTCCTTTGCCATACGCATGAGCTGGAACGCAGCTTCTCTCAATTGGCCAATACTTCCCGGTAATGTTTGAGTGCCTTGAATAAAACAGTTTTGAATCGAATCGATAATTATGATGTTTGGTTTTGCCTGTTGAGAGGTAGATAATATGCTACCAAGCTCTGCTTGATCTGAAAATAATAGTTGATTGTTGATGTTGCCAAGGCGATCAGCACGTTGTTTAATCTGTTGCAGAGATTCTTCAGTTGAAAAATAAAAAACCTGATAGTGTGACGCAAGTTTATTTGCCACTTGGAGTAATAAAGTTGATTTACCGATACCCGGGTCCCCAGTAAGCACATTGAGTGAGCCTGGCATTAATCCACCACCAACAACGTGATCCCATTCCGCAATGCCTGATTTCATTCGAATGTACGTGTCTGTTTTTATCGATTGTAGTTGTGTGAGTTGCAATGTTTGTGTAGAGTGTTTTATTTTTCCTGGCAAGGTGGTTGCGGGTTTAATTTCAGTGAATGCATTCCATTCGTTGCACTCTGGGCAGCATCCAATCCATTTTGGTGTTTGATAACTACAATTGGTGCACTTATATGTTATTTTGTTTTTCACAATTGTCCCAACATGGAAATTTATCAATGATATAGCAATTGCGGCAGCGGGCTTGATACGTTTCTTCAGCACCAACCTGAATAATAGGGTCATCAAATTTTGCTGGTTGATTATTGACCAATCGTTGAGAGTAACGTGCATCGGCACCGCAACTTGTACAGATTGAATCTAGTTTGGTTACTTTATCGGCAATGGCAAGTAATACTGGAATAGGGCCAAACGGTATACCACGAAAATCACAATCAAGGCCAGCAGCAATTATCTTTTTTCCAGAATTAACTAAGTCACAAATTATTTTAACGATATCAAATGAAAAAAATTGTACTTCATCGATACCGATAATGTTGATTGAATTGTCTGATATATGTTTTTTAATTTCTTCAACGTTGTCTGTTGCACATGCATCAATTGTATTGCCATTATGCGAGGCAATATGCTCAATTGTTGTACGGTTATCAAGTGCATGCTTAAATACGAGTATATTTTGTTTTGCAATTTTTGCTCTTCTCAATCGCCGAATCAACTCTTCTGATTTACCCGAAAACATTGGACCACAAATAACTTCAAGTGAGCCTTTATCGTTTTTGTTTTTTTTTGCCATCGCCTCAGCCTTTATGTTTGATTTTGTTTTTTGTTGTGTTTAGGAGATTATAAATTGTAGTTTTTGAAAAAACCATAGATCTTTGTGATCAAGACTAAGGATAAACGGCGGGTAAAATTTTGCAATGTACGCGTTTGTGTTTACTTGTGTATTTATTTCAAAATTTTATTTGTGATAAAGGGATTTTTGGCAAAATGAAGTAATGCTGATCTATACTTGATTTTGTATGAGATATAATTATTATCTATTGCTTTTTTTTAGTCATCTTTAAAAAATATTGTTTCATCAAAGTTATCACATTCTTTAAGTTTTTCTAACAAATCAGGATTTATTTTAAGGTGTACCTTAATAAATCCTTTATTATTTATTTTTCTAGCAGGTCCATCACATTGTACGAATGTATCCAAAAAAGAAAACTCTTCTTTACTACTGACTGGTGTATTCCACTTTTTATTGATCATTTTCTTACTAATAATATCATAATAATCTAACATAGTAGAACTTTTTTCACCGTCACAAACCACTGAGTAAAGTTTGCCATATACAACCTGTTTGTTATAATTACCCCACCACACAGGTTTATTCCAATGGTAATAAGGGGGTGTGGAGAAACCTGTGCCTTTACGGTTAAAACATTTGTTACAAATAGAGCTATTATCTGAAGAACAACTGCCGGTCCCGTTGCGAGCAAGATGAAGTTTAGTTACATAAAAACCTTTTTTAATAAGCTTTTTATACTTCGCCGTTTCAAAAGTGAAATGCACCACTCGAGCAAAAAAAATTAAATAATTTAGACTAAGATAATCTCAGATTAAAAGTGAAGGGATTGTCTATGTCGAAAAATGCTAATCGTCATCTAA
>SDBT01004272.1_pt1 | contig 24330 bp, 34 predicted proteins | sample 2277101 | NCBI WGS metagenome assembly SDBT01 (sample SAMN10404973, study PRJNA504765) | marine sediment metagenome | isolation source: marine sediment core GS10_PC15, 103 cmbsf | place: Arctic Ocean: Southern Knipovich Ridge | collected 2010 | reverse complement strand
TGCCAACTGATCACTTTTTCTAGCGCTGCAACTTCCTGCTCTTCTGAAACTACCGGTAATTCCATAATAAGAGGAATGTTCTGCAACCGTGGATGCGAAACAAACCGCCTAAGTGCAGCTTCACCAATCATTCCCTGTCCAACCAATGCATGACGATCAATACGCGAGCCCAACTTTTCTTCCGTATCATTTAAATGAATGAGCACAATTTTTTCAATACCAATCTGCTCATCAAGCAGTTGAATGAATTTTTCTTGCTCATGTTCACCAACAATATTGTAGCCGTACCCATAGGCATGCGAAGTATCAATACAAAATGATATACGATCAGGAAAATCTAATTTATGAAGCAATATATTAAAATCACTAATATCGCTGCCTACCGTTAATTTACCGTGTGTTGTATTTTCAAGAATGAATTGAATCTCCTGCTCCTTTTTCGTCACTCTATTGAGTACCCGCGCCAAGGCGTCAATGCCAACTTCTTTATTGCGTGCACCTTTTGCCGAACCGGGATGTACAATCATGTGGGTAAACTCAAGCCGCTTGGCCAAAGCAAGCTCACGCTCAAATGCACGAAACCCGTTATAACGCACACTTGCTAAATTAATCCAATACGAACCATGCAGATACAAATTATCAAAATGTTTACGTCGTAGGGTTAAAAATTCGCCAATTTCATCATCAGTCAAATCGACCATTTTCCCTGTTTCTTGACGTACAAAAAAGCATTGAAATATACGCGCTTTTAATGTAAGTGCTTTGTGCACCAGTTCTTGCAACGTTCCGGTAAAGCGTACATGTAAACCGATCGGCCTCAATACATTCCCTTATTTTTGCAACTCCTGCAATACCTCTGCATCTAAATGATGAGAAAGTATAGCAATAAAATCTTGCTTAACTTTTTGCAACCCTTCTCGAGAATCAGATTCAAACCGCATGCTCAACACCGCTTGTGTATTAGATGGGCGTACCAAGCCCCAGCCATAGGGCATCGTTGCGCGAATGCCATCAACAGTGACCATTGTAATATCATCTCGTGCAGTAAATGCTTTCTGTATAGCGGCAATCACTGCAGCTTTTTTTTCCTCAGGACATGCAAGGCGATATTCTAGCGAACTATATTTTTTTGGAAACACCGCAAGCAACTCCTGCAGTGATTTGCCAGATGTTTGCAAAATCTCAAAAAGTCGCAAGAGCGCATAGATTCCATCATCAAACCCATAGTATCTATCTTTAAAGAAATAGTGCCCGCTCAGTTCCCCTGCAAGCAACGCGTTATATTTTTTCATTCGTTCCTTGATATTCGTATGCCCTGAGGGCGACATGTGCGGCTGTGCACCCCACGCATACAACAACTCAATCAAACCTTCTGACGCTTTGATGTCAAATACTATGGTAGCGCCAGCATGCTCTTTGAGCAACGGTTGCGCAAATACGGCCAAAAGTTTATCACCCGAAACAAGCTCGCCTGCTTTGGTCATCGCACCCAAGCGATCACAATCACCGTCAAGCCCAAGGCCAACTGCAGCGTTGGTTGTTGCAAGAAACTTTTTGACGTCCAACATGTTTTTCTCAACCGTTGGATCAGCTTCATGATGCGGATATGTACCATCAACATCACAATATAAAAGCTGCACGTTTTTCCATTGCATGCGCTCAACAAGTTGCGGCAATACTGTTCCCGCAGCACCGTTACCACAATCAATTACCGCCGACAACTGCATGCCAACCAGATGGTTAAAATGATCTGCCAGCATGTTCACGTACTCATCAACGATAGGATATTCATTCATCTGGCCAATTACATGCGTTGCAATATGTTGCCCTGCTTTATACAGACGTTTAATCTCTTGAATCTCTTCGCCCCAGACAGATTCGGTGCCCAAGCATATTTTCATGCCGTTATATTCTTTGGGATTATGCGATGCGGTAATCATCAGCCCGCCATCAACTGGCAAAGTGCGTAAGGCAAAATAAAGACCGGGCGTCGGACAGATGCCAACAAAAACAACATCAAGTCCGCTGTCGGTCAGCGCACGGCACATTTCTTTTTTAATCGCTGGTGAATGCGTTCTGCCGTCCATGCCAACGGCAATCGTTTTGATTGCTGGATTACGCTGTGCAAAATAATAAGCAATTGCACGCGTCAGATCATAGACCTGATCAATAATCAATTCATCATCAACAATACCACGGATATCATATTCGCGAAAAATAACATCTTTCATCTCATTCATCCCACTGTTTAGGCTCGTTTGCATACCACCAAACAGACTCATGAGTAACAATATACCCATCACATTTCGGTCGGACAATTTCATACTATTCCCTTACCTATTGTACCGCAATAGAATCTCATCAACAAATGATCACTAAAAACCATTAACATACCGCGTATGAGTGGTAGAATTATACCCATCTCGCGGGTAGACAATACTAAACAAACGCAAAGGTTGCAATGATCCCCCATAAACTACAAATCAAAAATTTTTTAAGTTATGGTCCTGAATTACAAACCATCGACTTCTCACCCTACCACTTGATCTGCTTATCAGGAAAAAATGGTCATGGAAAATCGGCATTACTTGATGCCATTACTTGGGCAATTTGGGGCCAGGCGCGAAAAACACCTGGAAGCGCAAAGCCCGATCAAGGCTTGCTTCATCTTGGTCAAACGCAGATGATGGTTATCCTGGATTTTTCATTAGGCGACAATCTATATCGTGTACGCCGCGAATATGCCCAAACATACGGCAAGCCGTACGCTAACCTTGAATTTGGCATGATCGATCCTGATACCAATACGATCATCCCGTTAACAGATAAAACCATTCGCTTAACCCAAGCAAAAATCGAACAAACACTGCGTCTTGATTTTGAATTGTTTACTAACTCAGTATTCCTGCGTCAGGGCAATGCCAATGAGTTTTCAAAAAAATCACCCAGGGACCGCAAAGAAATCGTCGCCACTATTCTTGGCCTCAATCAATATGACACCATTCGCACGCTCGCTATGGACAAAGCAAAACATGCCGCCAGTGAAAAACAGACACTACACGCATTTCAAGAAAAAATTAATCACGAGCTTGAAAAAAAAGAAGCGATCAATCAACAATATGCAACGGTAGAAGAAAAACTGAAAACGTTAACTAAACAAGAGAAAACGCTCGAGAAAAATCACAAAACCTTAGAAAAAAAACAAAGAGAACTCGCAGAGAAACAAAAAAAACGAGAACTCATTCTCTTTGAGATCAAAAAAAATGATGAGCACGAAACGGCACAACAACAATCCCTTGTTCAAGTAGTAAGCACCTGGCGTACCGTGCACAAAAAACAGCTCAAGTTTCCTGATCATACTACGCTCGAACAAAATAAAAAAAAGCTCATCGAAACAATCAATCAGCATCAACAAAAACTGCAACAACGCTTAGAAATTAAAGAAGCATACCTACACACTAAAGACACGTTACAGCAGTATGAAAAAAAGCATCAGGATCAGCATGCACTCACAGTACAAAAAACCACTATTGAACGTGAACGATTACTTATCGAACAACAAAATACACAAAATAATCTGCAAACAATTACACAACAAAGCGACCAGTGCGCAAAAGATATAAAGAAGCTTGGCCCATTGGATGAACAGGCCATCAAAAAACTCGCATCATCCGAAGAACAGTTTGAAAAAAGAAAAGCATACTATCAACAATTCATTGCACACGGTAACTGGCTCAAAAGTGAACGCGATAGTCTCACGCAGCGAGGTAAACTGGTACACGACGATGACCCAAGCTGTCCACTGTGCGAGCAAAACCTTACTCAGGCACGGCGAAAATTTTTAAAGAACAAGTTTGCCAAAAACAATCGATTATTACACCACCAACTCAATCGCATCACGCGTGTTATCACCACCCTCAAACAGGTACTTATCGAACAACATAAAGAGATACAGACACACAAAAAAACAGTTGAGCAACGCCATGAACTGAACAACAAAATAAAAGAAATCAACCAACAACAAGAGCCGGCCCACAAAGTACTCAAACAACTTGCCAAACAAATAGATGCCCTCGATGCTCAATTGAAAAAACTGAACGAGCAAGCTCAGCAACAATTGCAGCGTGATACTGAATATCAAAGACATCTACAAAAATTACAGCAGCTTGAACAAGACGCAAAAAAAAATACCTATAATGCACAAGAACATAGGCAGGCGCAAGAACAACTTGCGCAACTGGAGCAACAGCTTGCACAAGTTGCACAACTCCGGCAAGAAATAGCACAACAAGAACAACGCAAAGAAGAAATCAGCAAGCTAGCCACTGAATTAAAGCAGATAAAGCAACAAAAAAACAAATTACAAAAACGATGCGCGGCATACGAAAACATAACAGATGAAGAAAAAACCATTGTTGAATACAAGAACGATCTTATCGCAGCACGCAAAGCACTCCACAAAGACAAAGATACATTGTTGCAAGAAAAAGGGAGCTTGAAAAAAGAACAGGATACGCTCCATAAACTTGAACGTGAGCGCAAAGAACACGAAAAAAAGCTATGCACGCTTGCTCAGACCATGGACGATTATCAAACAATTGCCACGGCCACCGGCAAGGATGGTATTCAAGCATTATTGATCGAGCAAGCAATTCCTGAAATTGAACAAGATGCGAATGACCTACTTGCCAAGCTAACAAACAACCAATCACACATCATTATTGAATCATTGCGTGACTTAAAAAAAGGCGGAACAAAAGAAACGCTTGATATCAACATTTCAGATCCTTCTGGCATACGGCCATATGAACTGTTTTCTGGCGGTGAAGCATTCAGGATTGATTTTGCCCTGCGTATTGCTATATCAAAATTACTCGCCCGCCGTGCCGGTACCGCACTACAAACGCTTATCATCGATGAAGGTTTTGGCTCACAAGATGAAGAAGGGCTGCAACATATTATGGATGCCATTTATAAAATTCAGGACGATTTTGCGAAAGTAATTATTGTATCACACTTAACCGCCATGAAAGATCAGTTCCCAGTGCATTTCATGGTAGAAAAAGGACCGCAAGGAAGTCACGTAGAAATACTCGAACAAGGCTAACGCTATTTGCACAAATATATCTACTTGGTAAACTGCAAACTATATTAATAAAAGGAGTAGTACTATGAGCAAACAAAAGCTGTCTATAACAATTTTTCTATTGTTAGCACTTTCAAAGCCGGCCGTTTCCATGGAAGAGGGTTTTGTAGACCTTGTTGACACAGTAGAAGAAGATGATTTTGTATATGTGCCAAACGAAATACAAATACAAGACACTGAAAAAGAATTACAAAGGCAAACTGCACAACAGATACAGATGATGATTCTTACTGCTCGCATAAATGGACTTGAAAAAACCATTGAGCAGCAGGAAGAATTAATAAAGAGCCACCATAACGCAACTGAATACATTTGTGGTCAAGTTGTAACCCAGATTCAAAAAACAAACGAGCAAGTAGAAAAGTTACAAAAAGAATATAAGGAACTTGCTACTCTCCAAATTATCTTTGTAGCTGATCAGGGAGAACAAAACAAACAAATCCAATTCTTACAAAGACAAATTGGAAAAGTTAGTACAATAGCCAGAGAACATGAGGAATTAAAAGAAAATCAAATAACAATGACCAAGCAGATCCGGTCATTGAGGAGAACAAACAGAATCCGTAAAAAAGTAATTAGTACCATTAATGAAACACTACAAACATTAAAAGAAAACGGTAAACAATTAACTGTCCCACAAGAATTGAATCCTGCTCCCATCAGGAATCAGAACAACCCATCCAAGGTTCGTGCTATATGGGACCTTATCTGCGGCAATGAAGAAAGCCAACCATTATTACTGGTAGGCCAACAAAAAGAGGAAAAAGAAGTATAAAAAAGCCCTTCATAATTGAAGGGCTTTGAAACTAATCCTTAAAAACATGTTACTCATCAACGGCTACAACCTCTTGTACATCACTCAACTCATCTTTGAGCGTTTGCTCAATATCAAGCTTTAATGCATAGACCGATGCGAGGTAACCGACACATGCACCAGATAACCTGTGCTCAATTTTATCAAGCACTTGCTGTTGCATCATACGGTCACACCCACTCAAGCCTGGCTATAACTGCCGTATCACTTGCACGCCGACCAAGTGGAATTACGCGTGTATACCCACCGGGACGATCTACATATTGCGGTGCAATCTCATTGAAAAGTTTGAGAACTGCCTCTTTTTTGTATGGCAATAATGCTTGTGCACGACGACGGGCATTAAATGTATTCCCCACACGAGCAATCGTCACCAACTTTTCTGCAAGACGCTGTACTTGCTTGATACGCACTTTGGTTGTTTTTAAGTGTCCGTAGGTAATAAGATGAATAACCTGATTGCGCAGCAATGCGTTACGATGCGGTGATTTAAGATTTAATTTTTTCCTACCACTTTGGTGCATCATGATGCATAACCCTTATTCTTTCTCACCCAAAACTTTCTTAACTTCTTCTTTATCAAGACCCATGCCAAAAGAAAGCCCAAATGCTTTCATACTGTCTTTGACCTCATTCAAGGACTTACGGCCAAAGTTCTTAATCTTCAGCACATCGTCCTCCGAGAGATTAACCAAGTCTATCACCTGCTTGACGTCAGCTTGAATCAGACAGTTGTGCGCACGCACCGAAAGCTCTAATTCATCAATTGGCTTTAAAAGAAGCTCCAACGAAACCCCTTTCAAACCAAGCTTATCTAACTCAACAGGTTTTACTTCTTTCTTTTCTTCTGGTACGGCTGAAATCTCGTTAAACGGTATTTCAGTACTTGCCAGGAAGTGCTCCAGCTGTGTACGTAATACCGATACTGAGTAGTGCAACACATCAAATGGATTTTCTGATCCATCTGTGTACACACGAATAATTAACTTATCGTAATCAATATCTTTACCTACACGGGTTTTTTCAATGTCGAACATGACTTTTCTAATGGGCGAAAACATAGCATCTAAATAAATACGCCCATCCTCTTGATACTGCTTATCCATAGGCCACTGAGCAGGACGATACCCACGTCCGGCCTCAACAAAAAACTCAATGTCAAGCGTGCCACCAGGAGCTACATGCGCAATGATATGGTCTTTATTAATCAACTCAATATGATCATCGGCAACAATATCCGCTACACGTGCTACTCCTTCGCCCCCAATCTTGAGACGCATGATACCTGGTTTACCAAGTGTATTGCGAATAACTATTTCCTTGATGTTCAAGACGACCTGCATTGCATCCTCAACCACTCCAGGTATCGCCGTAAATTCATTATTGATATCTTTAACAATAACTGAGGTAACCGCTGACCCTTCGACAGCACCCAAAAGCACTCTTCGTAGTGCATTGCCAAGGGTATTGCCAAACCCTGGTTCTAATGGCTGCGCAATCAATTCACCATATGAATCTGTTAGCGTTTTTTTGTCCCATATTAACTTAGGGATCGTCAACGCTTTGTACTCTTTATTTTCCATGCAACCTCCCAAAAACCGAGGTTAATATATTTAGTATTGTCACCTAAACCACTTACTCGTTATAAAAAACCAAAAATACGATTACTTCGAATACAATTCGACAATCAAATGATCTTCAATAGGCACCTGAATATCAGTGCGTACCGGATTGCGCAACACACGTCCTCTGCGCGCCGTTTTATCAAGCTCCAACCACTCCGGAACCTTGATGCCCATCTTCAATCGTTTTTCGATAACTTGTTCCAAAAACTGTTTCTTTTCCAACACATTTTCATGTAATGAAATTTCATCATTAACCGAAACAAGATATGACGGGGAATACACCTTCTTATCATTAACCCTGATATGACCATGCACAACAACTTGGCGTGCCTGTGCGCGTGATGTCGCCATTTTCAAACGATACAGTGTATTGTCTAATCTACGTTCTAATAAACTGAGTAGATTTTCTCCCGGTGCGCCCTTTGTTCTAACCGCAAGACCAAAAAACCGTTTGAACTGCCGCTCACGGAGGCCATACATACGCCTGACCTTTTGTTTTTCATAGAGCTGCTTGCCATATTCAGACATTTTTTTCATTGGACGCTTAGTTGTTTTCTTGTTAGCAGCACCAATTATTTTCTTTTTCATAGTGACCCTGCCTAGCTTATCTGTAATCCATATCTTACTATGCACATATCAATCTCATACTCTGTTATACACGCCGCTTTTTAGGTGGTCTGCAACCATTGTGCGGCAATGGCGTTACATCTCGTAACACGGAAATATGCAACCCAACCGCTTGAAACGCACGCACAACAGAATCTCGTCCCGACCCCGGGCCTTTCAAGTTAACTTCAACACTCTTAACACCCATTGTCTTTAAATCTTTTGCAAGCGAGGTAGCTACTTGTGATGCAGCAAACGGTGTCCCTTTACGAGAACCCTTAAAACCAAGCCTACCACCACTTCCTGCCATTAAAACATCACCTTGCATAGTTGTTATTGAAACAAGGGTGTTGTTAAATGTAGATCGCACATGCGCAACAACAGAATCAACCTGCCGTTTAATCTTCTTAGATTTCTTTTTGTATGCCATACTATCCTACCGTTACTTTTTCGTTACTTTACGTTTTAATGCAACCGGCGGCTTTTTTGGCCCTTTTCGTGTTCGTGCATTCGTCTTCGTGCGTTGACCACGCACAGGCAGGCCGCGCTTATGACGCAGACCTCGATACGAACCAATTTCTTGCAGCCGTTTGATGTTCATGGAGATCTCTTTGCGCAGCTCACCTTCAATATCATAATTTGTAGACATTTCTTTCTGAATAGCTGCTACCTCAGTATCCGATAAATCTTTTACCCGCTTATCAAAACTAATCTTGAGCTTGATCAGTATATCACGAGAAGATTTGAGTCCGATACCCAAAACATAGGTCAAGCCATATTCTACCCGCTTGCTCTGCGGCAAATTGACGCCTTCAATTCTAACCATAGAGATTCCTATCCTTGCCGTTGTTTGTGTTTTGGACTTTTTTTGCAAATGACCCGTACAACACCATGTCGCTTAATAATACGGCAGTCTTTACACATTTTCTTAACCGATGTTCGCACTTTCATGCTGTGGCCACTTTCTTATTTATAATCATAATTGATCATTGTCACTCTACAACTTACGTTTTGTAACGAAGTGTAATTCTTCCTCGTGATAAATCATAAGGCGAAAGCTCAAGCAAAACTTTGTCCCCCGGCAAAATACGAATATAATGCATCCGCATTTTACCTGAAACATGCGCTAACACTTCGTGCCCTCCCTCAAGCTCAACACGAAACATTGCACCAGGTAACGTTTCCTTAACTATGCCATCTACTTTAATTACATCTTCTTTTTGCTTCATAGCAAACACTTTTTATTCATTATACCACCCGCACAACAACGTTGTTTCTTGTTAAAATCTTTGGCTCGCCATCAGTGACAACAATCGTATCTTCAACATGAGCCGCTAAACTCTTATCCATTGTCTTAACCGTCCACCCATCTTCAGTAACATACACATCGTGCGCACCCAAAGTAATCATCGGTTCTATCGCAAACGTCATACCAGGTCGCAATATCGGGCCATCACCAGGCTTACCATAATTTAAAATCTCGGGCTCTTCATGCATCTGCTTGCCAATACCATGACCAGCAAAATCGCGAATTACACTGCAACCATGACGCTCTACTTCCTGCTGAATTGCGGCAGAAATATCTGATAGCCGATTGCCCGCACGCGCATGCTTGATGCCAGCATTCAATGCATTTTGAGCAACTGCAGCTAAATGTTTTATCTTTTCAGGAACTGCACCTACAAAAAACACCCGCGCCATATCAGCGCAATAGCCAAGCCGTGATACACATATGTCAATTTTTACCAAGTCACCATCACACAATAATTTCGCCGCACTTGGTACACCATGCACTACCTCATCATTAACTGAAATACAACTGGCATGCCGGTATCCCCTGTAGCCCTTTGTTTTTGACTGCAATTCTTTTTGGCAAATAAGCTCATCAATTTGTGTATCGATCTCAAGCGTACTAACACCTGCACGCACAAACGGTGCTACTTCGTCAAAAATCTCTGCAAGTAATGTTCCTGCTTCCTCCATCTTACGTAAAGAGGATTTATTTTTAATCGTAATCAAGCGTTCAGCTCCAACATTTGTGTAAAGTCATTAAATACGTTCTCCAAACTTTTCTCAACGTCCACCTCCCGTATCAGCTGGCCTAACTGGGTATAAAATTGCAGCAATGCTTGTTCATGCCGGTAGTATACCTTTAATCGCTCACGTACTGCATCTTCCTCGTCATCTTTGCGGCGCACCAATGAATCTGAACAAAAATCGCAGATCATATCCCGTTTTGGCGCCAATTCTGGATTTGCAAATGAATAAATAGCCTGACATTCTTTATTCTGACATATGTACCGCTTGCCAAGCCGTTCAATGACACATCTATTAGAGACAGAGAGGCGAATTACCTGATAGTTAATCTCTTTGATCCTCGTCTTTAAAAGCTGTTCTAATGCTTGCGCTTGGGCAACCGTACGCGGATAACCATCTAAAATAATCGCTCCTGAGCTATCCAGCTGGCTAACAAACCATTCGCCCACCATTTTGGTGATAAGACTATCAGGAATTAGTTTACCAGATTTTATAGCAAAATCTATCATTTTGCCAATCTCAGTCTGCTCAATGATATGCTTCCTGCAGAGATTTCCGGTCGAAAGCTGCCGCCATCCCAGCTTCTGGACGCACAATTGAGATAATGAGCCCTTGCCAGAACCGGGTGGACCAATAAAGACAAAAACACTCAGGCGTGCACTCATCAGCCCCCCCTACCTTTGAGGCGACCAGTGCTCAAGAAACCTTCATAGCGATGCTCTATCAAATATGACTCCATCTGAGCAGCGGTTTCCAAAGCAACGCTCACCATAATCAATAGCGAGGTCCCTTGCATGGTACTTAAATGGAAGGGAAGCGATAGGGAAGATTGTATAATCGTGGGTAACAGGGCAAGCGCACCCAGATACACCGCACCAACCAGACCAATCCGAGTTAAAATATAGTTAAAAAAATCCGCTGTTTTTTTTCCAGGGCGTATACCAGGTATAAAGCCACCACCCTTTTTAATGTTATCCGCAAGCTCTTCAGGGTTAAATACCAGTGCCGTATAAAAGAAAGAGAAAAAAACAATAAGAACAAAGGTCAATGTATTATTAAGAAGACCAGATCGCCCCAAACTATCCGCTAACCACTTAAATGATTCAAACCGTGCGGCAATCATAGCAGAAAGAAACGTCGGAATATTCAGCACTGCACCAGCAAAAATTACCGGCATTACTCCGGCAGTATTAATCTTAAATGGTATATAGGTACTCTGCCCGGCATACATTTTTTGTCCTACAATACGCCGTGTATACTGAACAGGAATTTTGCGATCACCTTTTTCAAAGAAAACAATACAGCCAGTAATCGTCACAAAAAGAACAAGAAAGAATAAGGCAATCACCGGATCCAAAATACCTTGCTGTACCGCGCCAATAGTCTTGATAATATCGTCGGGCAGTCGGGAAACAATACCGGCAAAAATAATCATGGAGCTCCCATTGCCAATACCGTATAATGAAATCTGCTCACCAAGCCACATAACAAACATAGATCCAACAGTAATTGACAGCATAAACATAATACGAAATGCCCATCCTGACTCAACTACTAACTCATATCGCTCGACAAGCATTGCAATACCAAAACTTTGTATCAGCGCAACAACAAGCGTTAAATAACGGGTATATTGATTAATTATCTTGCGCCCATACTCACCCTCTTTCATCAATTGTTCCAGGGTCGGTATAGACATACTGAGCATCTGCATCATAATGGATGCAGTAATATAGGGAGAAATACCAAGCGCAAAGAGCATACCCTGACTCAGACTACCCCCAGAAAACATATCAAGGTATGAAAAAAGTCCACCAAGCATGGTCTTTTGTTCCATAAATTGACGCAATTTATCGATATCAATACCAATAACTGGTATGTGATTACCAAAGCGGTAAACAACCAAAACCACTAAGGTGAAAAATAGCTTTTTGCGCAATTCAGATACATTGAAAATATTAAGAAAATTTTTAAGCAGTATCACTCCTTACATCTCCCCAGTTACACGCACCTGACCACCAACATCTTCTATCGCTTTTATCGCCGACTTACTAAAGAGATCAGCCTGAACCATTAACTTTTTTGTTAGCGTACCATCACCTAAAATTTTCAACTTAAATGGACGCTTACTTTTATGAAGCTTTATAACACCTTTTTCAATCAATAATTCTCTGGTAACTTCTGCACCATCATCAAAAACTTCATTCAAGCGACCAAGATTAACTGCCTTCGTCTCTTTTTTAAAGCGCGCATTGGTAAAACCACGCTTTGGCAAGCGACGAAAGAGTGGCATTTGTCCACCCTCAAATCCAATAGAAACGCCGCCACCCGAGCGAGCATTTTGCCCCTTATGGCCTCTTCCCGAGGTGCCACCCCTACTTCCTCCACGCCCAACACGCTTTTTCTTTTTAAGGAGTGGTGCTAACTTATGTAACTCAAACATTATGCACCCTTTACCATTTCTTTGACGGTTGCCATACCTCTTAATTTCGCCATGTGCTCAGCTGACCGCAGTTTTGCCAAAGCATTCAATGTTGCTTTCGCCACATTTAAGCCATTCGCCGAGCCTAATGATTTGGTTAATGCATCCTCGATGCCCACAGCATCTAATACCGCACGAACCGCACCACCAGCAATTTTGCCCGTACCCTTCGATCCCGGACGAACAACAACTTTGCTCGCGCCATGTTTTCCTTCAATCGGATAGGGAATAGTTGTGCCACGTAACGGAACAGAAATCATATGCTTACGCGCCTGATTGGTTGCTTTGGTTATAGCCGATGTTGCTTCGCGGCTTTTACCAATTCCAATACCAACATGCCCTTGCTGATCTCCCGAAACAACAAAAGCCGAGAAGGAAAACCGTTTTCCACCCTTGGTAACTTTAGTCACGCGCCTGACGCTTACTACATGATCAACAAATAAATTTTCTTTATTTTCTGCCATTATTTAGGTCCTAAATTATTCTGCGTTAAATACGCAGTCCTCCTTCACGCAATCCATCGGCTAACGCCTTAACGCGTCCATGATAGAGAAAACGTCCTCTATCTAACACAACATGCTCAATGCCACGATCTTTTGCACGTTTTGCAAGCTCAAGTCCTACTGAACGAGCAACTGCTTTTTTGTCACCAGAAAGATCCTTTAGATCAAGCGATGAACAACTTGCAAGCGTTTTAAGCATTGAATCATCAATAATTTGCGCATAAATATGCTTCAAACTACGAAACACAGAAACTCGTGGAAGTGAACTGTATTTCTTGAGATGATTTCGTACTCGTAACATTCTACGCTTTGCGCGAATTCTATCTTTTTTACTTATTGCCACGGTTTATACTCCATGAGCTTTAATAAATGGACCGCCACTATATTATTTCTTAATAGCTTTGCGTATAATCTGTGTAGAGGTCAATTTAACCCCGGTGCCCTTGTATGGTTCTGGCACACGCAAATCACATATTTTGCTGCAAATTTTTCCAAGCAATTCTTTGTTGCACGATTTTCCTACCAGCTTTTGCCCAGACTTATTGATGGAAAAAGAAATATCTTTGGGCACTTCAAAATCAATTTTATGACTATACCCCAACGAAAAAACCAATTTGTTGCCGGATAATATCACCTTGTAACCTAATCCAACAATTTCAATTTCTTTTTCAAACTCAACCTTTGCTCCTTGTAAATCGTTGGCAAGCAATGCACGATGGAGCCCCCAAATGCGGTTAATTTCACGTCGCTTGAGCTCTTTCAAATTTTTGGCCGCACTAATAAAAAGCCGGTTATCTTCCACGCGCGCACTGAGTATCTCTGGCAATACGTAAACGCCGGAATTTGCGGACCCTTTATACCGCACCTCGTGCCCTTCGACCTCAACCTGCACACCGCTAATGTCTATCGGTTTTCTACCAATTTTAGACATGCTTTTACCTCTTTTACCAAACAGTACAAATAATTTCGCCACCAACACCGAGCTTTTGAGCCTGCTTGTGAGATATTACCCCACGATCAGTCGTCAAAATAGACAGACCAAGCCCACCAATTACTGGCTTTATTTCATTATGCTTTGCATACGAACGACGGCCTAATTTACTTACTCGTTGAATATCATGAATCACTGATTCTCCATCGACGTACTTGAGAAACAGTTGCAACTTTTTCCAGCCATCTTCTTCCACAATCGCAATATCACGAATAAAACCTTCTTTATGCAAAATATGTGCAATTGCGTGTCGCGTCTTCGAATATGGTAAAATAACAAATGGCTTTGCTACCCGTACACCATTACGAATTATTGTTAAAAAATCTGCAATCAAATCCATTGACATAACACCTTCCTTATCAGTAGCTTTACCAACTTGTTTTTTTCACTCCAGGAAGCCAACCTTTTAACGAATGCAATCTAAAACAAATGCGACACAAACTAAACATACGCAAATAACCACGCGGTCTTCCACAGAGTTTACAACGGTTACGAGCTCGTACCGCAAACTTAGGAGCTCGTTTTGATTTTTCTATTAATGCTTTTTTTGCCATAATGCTCCACCATTAACGGGCTGGTTTACGAAACGGCATGCCAAAACTTTTAAGCAATTCATGAGCATGCTCATCTTTCGTTGTCGTTGTTTGAATCGTAATATTCATACCAAACACTTTTCCGGTTACATCATAATCCACCTCAGGGAAAATGACCCATTCCTTGACGCCAAGATTATAGTTTCCACGTCGATCAAATCGCACAGAAACACCTTGAAAATCACGCACTGTTGGTAGCGCAACCGTGATCAATCTATCTAAAAATTCATACATTCGTTTCCCACGAAGGGTTACTTTTGCCCCTATTGGCATACCCTCCCGCAATTTAAATCCTGCAATAGATTTTCGTGCAGTGGTGCGCATCGGTCGCTGGCCTGATATTTTTGCAAGCACGTCCATCACTTTTTGCAGATCTTTAGTGTCAGCACCCTTAATCCCAACATTGAGAACTGTTTTTAAAATCTTGGGCACCTGCATAATATTTTTCAATCCTAAACGTTCCTTTAGCTCAGGACGAATTTTCGCGTAGTACTGTTCCTCTAATCGAGTTTTTTCCATTATTCAATTCCTGCCAAGGCTTGCCATTAAAAAATCTCTTTGCAGCGATTACAAATACGAGCGTTCTTACCACTCTCCAACTTTTTGATATTGATGCGGCAGGGTTTTTTGCACGCTTTACATACGGGCATAACTTTGGAGATACGTATAAAACTTTCTTCTTTTTTTATCCCCGGCGTTTCCCCTTGTCGACGCGCTTTTACATGACGAGTAACTATAGCAACATCTTTAACTATAACCTTACCTTTTTTAGGCAAGATTTCAATTACAGCGCCTTGCTTTCCCTTATCTTTGCCAGCTATAACTAAAACAGTATCATTTTTTTTAACTCGCGCTACCATTGGAACCCTTTTATAATACTTCTGGTGCTAAAGAAATAATTTTGGCAAACCCTTTTGCGCGCAATTCTCGTGCAATCGGCCCAAAGGCACGGGTACCCATTGGCTCGCCATCATCTTTTATAATGATTGCCGCATTATCACCAAAACGAATATAACTCCCATCTTCACGACGACGCTCCTTTCTTGTACGAACAATCACTGCCCGCACAATCTCGCCTTTTTTAACCATGCCCCCCGGTATCGCCTTTTTAACAGAACATTTAATAGTGTCCCCGAGATAGGCATAGCGCTTTCTGGTGCTTCCTTGAATATGAATACATTGCAACGCTTTTGCACCGGAATTGTCTGCAACCTCTAAATACGACTCTTTTTGAATCATGCCATTACCTCACATTCTTACTTAAGTAGCGCGTGATTTAAGAACACGAGCAAGATACATATACTTTGTTTTTGATGCAGGACGCCCTTCACAGAACTCCACAACATCACCTATTTTCGCTTGCTCTTGTTCATCATGCACTTTATATTTTTTTACTTTTTTCAAAATTTTACGAAAGCGAGAATGCTTAAATGTCCTTGATGTTTTTACCACAATCGTTTTATGCATCTTGTCTGAAACAACCTCGCCAACTAATATTTTTTTTGGTTTATTTTCACCTACTTGCATGCGCCACCTTTTATCATTCTTGCGTATCTTGAACTTTTTCTTCGTGCCCTATACAAATCAGCACACGTGCAATATTTCTTCGCAATTTTTTAAACTGAGAATAATCCTTAACATGGGCAGTGATCGTATTAAGACGCAAACTAAACAATTCACGACGCAGTTGCTCAAGCTTTTCTTGCAATTGCAAACAATCTAACTGTTGTAATTCATCTTTAAACTTAGTTACTTTCATTGCACTCATTCATACTGTTTACAAAAAGTTCTTGATTCTTTTTTACAAACTTTGTCTTCATCGGCAGTTTATACGCTACAAGCTTGAGTATATCCCGCGCGGCCACTTCATCTACGCCACTCACCTCACAAACAATACGCCCTCTTTTGACAACAGCCACCCAAAATTCTACGCCCCCTTTACCTTTACCCATGCGCGTTTCTGCAGGCTTTTTGGTGACTGGTTTATCCGGAAAGACTCTCAAAAAAAACTTTCCTATTTTCTTGAGCCGACGAGAAATAGTAACCCGCATCGATTCTATCTGTTGCGCTGTCACTCGAGCTGGGTCTATTGCTTGTAACCCATACTCACCAAAAGCAATCGTACGCGCTCCCTTGGATAAACCTTTCAAGCGCCCTTTCTGGACCTTTCTAAACTTTGTTTTTCTTGGCATTAACATGGTTAGCTTCTTCTTTTACACGCATTATTGTTTTTTAATATGTTGATATTCACCCTTATAGATCCATACCTTAACCCCAATGATACCATAGGTGGTTTTTGCTTCCGCAAACCCATAATCAATATCCGATCGCAAGGTATGAAGCGGCACCGACCCCAGACGAGTCCACTCGGTACGCGCTATCTCTGCACCACCCAGTCGCCCTGCACAACAAATCTTTATACCTTTTGCACCACCTCGTATTGCTGCAAGAGCTGCGCGCTTCATTGCTCGTTTATAACTAACACGCCGCACAAGCTGTCCCGCAATACCTTGAGCAATCAACGTAGCATTCACCTCAGGCTTCTTTACCTCTTGAACAGAAATTTCAACGCTCACCTTTTTTAACATAGATGCAAGCTGATTGCGCAATTGCTCAATCTTTTGCCCCTTTTTCCCGATCAATTGGCCTGGTCGGCCGGAATGAATAATAATACGAAGATTGTCACCAGCCTTTTCTATTTCTACTTGCGCAATCTCAGCAGATTCTAAATTCTTTGCAAGAAATTTTCGAATCTCTAAATCTTCCAAAAGCTGCTTGCCATAGGTCTTACTCGGCGCAAACCAGCGCGCATCCCAATCTCGATAAATCCCTACACGAAATCCTATTGGATGAACTTTTTGTCCCACGTTATGCCTCTTTGGTATCTGTTGATTCTAACACGACCCTCATATGACTCAGGCGCTTTTTATGCAGGTTCGCACGCCCTTGAGCCCCCGGCTTAAAATACCGAAATGACGGCCCCTGATCAACGCGAATATCTTTTATCACCAGCTGTCCTGGGTCGATGTTTTGCAAATGCTTTGCATTCGCAACTGCGGATTCAACTACTTTTTTGATGGGAACCACTTTTTTTAATGCGCACGTATTAAGCCAATTAAGCGCAAATTGAACCTTTTTCCCACGAATAACATCAACTACTGGCCGCAGTTTGAACGGTGAACAACGAACATATAGTGCCTTTGCAACAAATTGCATCGCTTAAACCTTTGTTACTAATTGTATTTTTTAATACGTAATGACCGAAAACTTACATGGCTTATAGTAATTTTACCGCAATAATCGTTCCCTGGCAACTTTTTATTATTTGGCAGCCATACCCGATTTTCGCTGTCCACTATGCAACCTAAACGTTCTTGTCGGCGCAAACTCTCCGAGATAGTGGCCTACCATATTCTCAGTAATGAACACGGAAAGAAATTTCTTGCCGTTATGTACTGCAATGGTAAGTCCCACAAAATCTGGAGTAATCATGCTTCTTCGCGACCACGTCTTGATCACTTCGCGCTTGCCCTTTTCTTTAACAGCCTCAATCTTTTTAATCAATGAGCTATCGACAAAAGGGCCCTTTTTGGCAGATCGAGCCATAGTATATCTTCTCCATACTTTATATTAACTATTACTTCTTACTTTTACGTCTTCGCAAAATTAACGGATTGGTGCGACGGCGCGTCCGTGTTCCCTTACAACCTTTACCCCACGGTGTTCTTGGGTGTGAACCTGATTTTGATCGCCCTTCACCACCACCATGAGGATGATCAACCGGGTTCATCGCCATGCCACGTACTGTTGGACGAATTCCTCGACGCCGCGTTCGGCCCGCCTTTCCCCAAGATATATTTTTATAATCAGCATTTCCTAGCACACCAACGGTTGCCCAGCATGCTGCAAGCACCATGCGAATCTCACCTGATGGCATCTTGAGGGTCACATGGTCATCGGCCTTACCCATTATTTGTGCTGATGTTCCAGCACTACGCGCGAATATACCACCCGAATGCGGTCGGATTTCAATATTATGAACCATAAACCCTGCAGGAATAGCATGCAATGGCAAAGCATTGCCTGGTTTTGCTTCCGCTTTTTCGCTTGCAATAACCGACGTACCAACCGTCACCTCTTCAGGTAACAATATATATTTTTTTGCACCATTCGCATAAACAACCAAACCTATGCGTACATTACGATTTGGATCATATTCGACCGTAGTAACTTTTCCTGGCACTTCACGCTCACTACGATTAAAGTCAATAAGACGATATCGCTTAGTCGCGCCACCACCTTTATGACGTACTGTTATTCTTCCATACGCATTTCTACCACCACGTTTTTTTAATCCAACAACCTGAGAACGCTCAGGTTTTGTTGTTGTTATATCCTTGGAACTCAGATATGACTGAAAACGCAGGGATGGATTTCGTGGCTTTCTTCTAACTATGGCCATAACAATAACCCTTACAATAGGACACACTCATGTATGAGAGCGCCTTAACCTTCTGATTTTTTAGTTTCTTCTCCTGAAGGAATACCTGCCTGCTCGAATAAATTGAGCGTGTATCCTTCAGCAAGTGTAACATATGCTGTCTTTCTTTTGCTTCTTACTGGCCGCGCTTTATGTCGAATCGCAGTTGCTTTCTTCTTCCATTTTTTACGAATGGAAGTTCTTACTTCTTTGACTTTGACCTTAAATAACTTTTCAATGGCATTTTTGATTAAAGGCTTATTTGCATCTGGATGCACTTCCAACACAAGTTGTTTCAATTTTTTGTTTAATTTATATGCCTTATCTGAAATGACTGGGCCTTTAACAATATCGTACGCTGTTAGCTCCATTTTGAAACCATTTCTTTAAAAGAGTTAAAATCTTTCTTCAAAAAAACCCAATAATTACCTTTGGCTAAATCAAATGCATTGGCCTGATCAAAAAACATAATGCGCACATTGGGAATATTGACAAATGATGCATACGTCAGCTGATCATTGATTGGTAAAAATAGTACCATTTTTCGACCACTGAGCCCGGCATTATTTAGCAATGAAACAGCAGCTGCTGTTTTTGGCTGCGCTGTTTTAAGCTCCCAGTCAAGCATCATCACTTTGTTGTTCTCCACAAATGTATTAAGCAAGCTTGCCAGCACTAGCCTTCTGCGCTTTCGGGGAACATGTAATGTTTTGACACGTGCTTGCGGCCCAAAGGTAACGCCACCACCACGCCACAGTGGTGAACGAGCTGTTCCTGCACGCGCACGGCCAGTTCCCTTCTGTTTCCACGGTTTTTTTCCAGTACGCGCCACATCAGAACGCCCCTTGCACCCAACGGTACCTTGACGCCAATTTTGCATAAGCACCCGTACCCAAGTGGCAAAATCTTGTCGTGAAGCCATCTTTTCAGGCGCTTGCACGCCTAAATCTTGCAGTGATACCGACCGAGCTATACTCGACAATGTTTGCGATTCCGCTTGAGCTTTTTTGTGATTAGTCATTGTCTACCTATACATTTGCTTTACGAATAAATACCAACGAACCCTTGTGCCCAGGAATTGAACCTTTTACCAATATTATTTGTGCCTCTTTTTCTATTTTGACTACGTCCAGGTTCTTCATCATGCACTGAGCAGCTCCCATGTGGCCAGGCATTTTTTTACCTTTGATAACTTTCCCTTGTGATGTCATAAATCCTATAGAGCCGGTCGTTTTCCCCATAGTAGCACCATGACTCGCTGGCGCACCACTAAAGTTATGACGCTTAACAACTCCCGCAAAGCCACGACCTCTCGATTTCCCAAATGCATCAACCTGATCGCCCTCGGCTAAGAGTGTATAAAAATCTGCCGCTTGCCCTACCGAAATATTTTCAGGCTTTTCATGTAGTCTAATCTCTCTCAAGACGGTAAAATACTCTTTCGGCTGTTTAAGCCAACTCTTGGAAAAACCTTTTCCGGTATGTCGCTTTTTTACACAACCAACTTGCACGGCATAATACCCATCGCGCTCTCGCGTTTTTATATTGGTTACCAACCAACCTGCTACGTTAATAGCGGTAACGGGTATAACCCTATCATCGGCAAAAATTTGGGTCATTCCTATTTTTTTGCCCCACATACCTGAAACCATTGGACGACCTTTTACTTGTTATTTAATTTCAACATCTACCCCAGATGAAATATTAAGCTTCATAAGCGCATCCATTGTTTTATCTGAAGGAGAAACGATATCAAGGACACGTTTGTGAGTGGTAATTTCAAATTGTTCGCGTGACTTCTTATCAACATGTGGCGAACGCAATACCGTAAAGCATCGCCTTTTGTTCGGAAGCGGAACAGGCCCCATTAATTGAGCACCTGTTCGTCGCACTGTCATTACAATTTGCTTAACCGCTTTATCTAATAATCGATGATCATATGATTTTAGCTTTAAACGAATTCGTTGTTTTTTCATCGATTATCCACCTATTCTATAATTTCGGTTACCACACCAGAACCAACCGTTCTGCCACCTTCACGAATAGCAAAGCGCAAGTCTTTGCTCATTGCTATTGGCGCAATCAAATCAACTGTTATATCAACGTTATCACCCGGCATAACCATTTCTCTACCTTCTGGCAAGGTAACAATACCAGTAACGTCAGTTGTTCTAAAATAAAATTGCGGCTTGTATCCGGTAAAGAATGGACTATGACGGCCACCTTCATCTTTGCTCAAGATGTACGCTTTACCTTTAAATTTCTTATGCGGCTTGATTGTACCAGGTGCCGCTACCACCATGCCACGTTCAATCTCTTCTTTCTTGACACCACGCAAGAGCAAGCCAACGTTATCGCCCGCTTGACCTTCGTTGAGTATCTTCCTGAACATTTCAATACCGGTGATAACTGTTTTAAATGTTTCACCAAAGCCAACAATTTCAACTTCATCGCCAACTTTAAGTTTGCCTGTTTCAATACGTCCCGTCGCAACAGTACCACGACCAGAAATTGAAAACACACCCTCTACTGGCATCAAAAATGGCTTATTAATCTCTCGTACCGGTTCAGGAATACTTTCATCAAGTGCTTGCAGCAACTTATCTATTGCTTGCGAACCAATTTCACTGGTGTCACCTTCAAGCGCTTTTAACGCTGATCCTTTAATCACCGGAATGTCGTCACCAGGAAAATCATATTTTTTCAACAGATCCCTGATTTCTTCCTCAACCATTTCAACCATTTCCGGACCATCCACCATATCAACTTTGTTAAGAAATACCACCAACGCAGGCACGTTCACGTTTTTAGCAAGAACAATATGCTCACGTGTTTGTGGCATCGCACCGTCAACGGCAGACACAACCAAAATAGCACCGTCCATCTGCGCTGCACCCGTGATCATGTTTTTAACATAGTCAGCGTGACCAGGACAGTCGATATGCGCATAATGACGCTTATCCGTTTCATACTCAACGTGCGATATTGCAATCGTAATACCACGCTCTTTTTCTTCTGGCGCATTGTCAATTTCATCAAATGCTTTTGCTTGCGCCTGACCTTTTGCTGCCAAGTGTTTGGTAATTGCAGCAGTTAATGTTGTCTTACCATGGTCAACGTGCCCTATGGTACCAACATTTAAATGCGGCTTTTTACGCTCAAAAACATCTCTAGCCATGATTTAGTCTCCTACATACATAATAATTATAACTTTATTTCTTCTCCGTTATCGCTTCTTGCACATTTTTTGGCACTTCACGATAACACTCAAATTCCATCGTATAGTTCGCGCGTCCTTTGGTCATAGAGCGAAGATCAGTAGCATAACCAAACATTTCACCAAGCGGCACCTCTGCATAGATCACCCGACCATCTGCTTCAGGCTCCATGCCCAAAATTCTACCGCGGCGCGAATTAAGATCACCCATTACGTCACCCATATGCTCTTCTGGCGTTTCGACAACAACCTTCATTATAGGCTCCAAAAGCACCGGCGACGCTTGACTCATCGCCTTTCTGAACGCCATTGACGCCGCAACTTTAAAGGCTATTTCTGAAGAGTCAACATCGTGATATGAGCCATCAAAAAGTTTTACACTCACATCTACCACGGGATACCCGCCAAGTACACCCGAATTAAGCGATTCTTTAATACCTTTTTGCACACCGGGAATAAATTCACGCGGAATCGTTCCACCAACAATGCCATTAACAAACTCAAATCCTTTACCACGCTCCAATGGCTCCATCCTGATCCACACGTGCCCATATTGACCACGTCCACCAGACTGACGGACAAATTTGCCTTCTGCTTCTGTGCCCTTTTGAATCGTTTCTTTGTACGCAACCTGTAGTTTACCTTGGGCAACATCAACAGTATGCTCGCGCCGTAAACGATCAACGATAATTTCAAGGTGCAACTCACCCATACCAGAAATAACCGTCTGGCCCGTTTCTTCATTATAAGAAAAAGTAAACGACGGATCTTCCTGCATGATTTTTTTCAACGCCAACGCCATCTTTTCATAATCAGTCTTACTTTTTGGCTCGACTGATGTCGAAATAACGGGGGCTGGAATGGTGATCGATTCAAGCAGCGCAACTTTACGCTCTTCACACAATGTATCACCTGTCATCGAATCTTTAATGCCAATAATCGCAACAATATCACCCGCTCGTGCAGAATTAATTTCCTCACGCTTATTTGCATGCATCTTTAGCAAACGGCTTACGCGTTCTTTTTTGCCTGAACGTGCATTATGTACATAGGATCCTGCTTTCAATTCTCCGGAGTAGATACGCACAAAGTTAAGCATACCAACATACGGATCAGTCATAATTTTAAACACCAGCGCATAAAAATCGCCTTGTGGATCCGCTTTAATTTCAACTTCTTGTTCAGTGTCAGGCAATACGCCTTTAACTGGTGGCACATCTAATGGCGATGGCAAGTAATCAATTACACCATCAAGCAGCAGTTGCACCCCTTTATTTTTAAATGCACTTCCACAAAACGCTGGTACTATCTTTTGCTGCAAGACACCTTTGCGCAAACCAGCTTTAATTTCTGCAACAGAAATTTCTTCTTCATTTAAGAATTTTTCAGCTAATGCATCATCAAAATCGCATGCGGCTTCAACAACCTTAACACGAGCCTCTTCAACTCTATCAACATATTCAGCTGGCACATCAGACCATTCAACACGTGCACCCATCTCCTCTTCGGAGAATGTCGCCATTTTACGCTCAAGCACATCGATGATGCCCGTAAAATTTTCAGAAAAACCAACCTGAACCTGCATAGGCACAGCATTCGCCTTCAGCTTCTTACTAACATCATCAACAACACGGAAAAAATCGGCGCCAACTCTATCAAGCTTGTTAACAAAAATAATCCGGGGAACATGATAGCGATTTGCTTGTCGCCACACTGTTTCCGATTGCGGCTGCACTCCCTCTACACCAGAAAACACTGCTATTACTCCATCAAGCACACGCAATGAGCGCTCTACTTCTATGGTGAAATCAATGTGCCCGGGTGTATCAATAATAT
>SDBT01004271.1_pt1 | contig 24332 bp, 17 predicted proteins | sample 2277101 | NCBI WGS metagenome assembly SDBT01 (sample SAMN10404973, study PRJNA504765) | marine sediment metagenome | isolation source: marine sediment core GS10_PC15, 103 cmbsf | place: Arctic Ocean: Southern Knipovich Ridge | collected 2010 | reverse complement strand
ACCAACAGAGGTTTGTCCTCGGGAAGAAGCATGGTAAACAGAGTCTGGTTGAACACCTGAGTGCCTTCCTTCGCCCTCCACCCGTGGTTCTCGCCCGGCTTCTTCACCAGGGTGATCTCTTCCACCTCGAACTGGCCCACGTCGCCCACAAAGATTTGGCCGCCCCCGCGCCGAGAAATGTCGAATTTCCAGGGGTTTCGAAGGCCGTAGGCGTAGATCTCGGGGCGCACGCGCTTCCCCACGAAGAATCGATGCGGATCCCCAAAATGGTGCGGCTGGAGCTCCACGAATGGGTTGTCTTTGGGAATTATGTAGCCTTGTCCTAACATGCCCGAAAGCCTGCGGATCTCTTCCGATGTGGTCCTCGCATTCACGTCGATCCTCAGTATCTTTCCGTAGGGCACCGTGGGATCCTGTGAGTAACCAAGGTAGCTCTTGGGATCGCCCTTGTCGATCAGGACAACGCCACGTTTATCCCTGGGTTCCCCGGGGCGCGCAGGGCGACCATGCTCATCGTTAAAGCCACCGCCATCTCCCACACCGATGTAGAGATAGCCATCGTCGGGGCCAAACATGATCATGCCGCCGTTGTGGTTCCACTGAGGCTGGGGGAAGTACATCAGCTCCTCCCGTCCCCAATCAGCCACGGAACTGCCAGTCATGGTGACTCGTTCCAACACCGAGTTGTTGTCAAGGGCAAAGGGTGCATCTTGCATCCTCTCGCGATCCGTGGTCGACGAAAAATAGATGAAGAATTCGTTCCAGCGCTGTGGGTGGAAGGCCAGGCCGAGCAGACCCCGCTCGTCCCCGAGCATGGTAAAGTCTTCCGGAAAGCGATAGTGGGAGAAGGCGCCCTTTTTGTATCCTTTCCTCGTGGCCACGGAACGCATGGCGGAGATTTCATCCCGTATGTCGAAGAAAGGGTTCTCGGTGTCCAAATGTTTCTTTTCGATGTCGTACCGCAGGATCAGACCGGCCTGGAAGGCCAGGTAGAGCGCTTTCGGGTCGCTGGGATTCACGGCAGCGGCCGTGGGCGAGTACAGGCCTTTGGGATCATCGACGGTCTTCAGGTGGCGCAATAAGATGTGTCGCACTGATGTTGTTGGTGGTTGCATTAAGGATTTTTTTGTTTTTCTTCTTGGGAAGCCCTGTCACACACACACACACACACACACACACACACACACACACACACTGCTGCTGCTGGTGCGTATTATACACGGTTTTTTTATTCGTTCGATCGGAAATGGTATTAAAAAACAAAAGAAGAAGCACTGACACTGTCTTGGTGTGATCAATTGGTGGTGGTGGTGGTGGTGGTGGTGGAGGAGGACATCAGGCGTCGACTCCTGCGCAGAGGCAGTCTGCGTTCCACAGGCCGTTTCTTCTTCTTCTTGGCAGATCCACCCTGGTGTCCTCGGGCGTTGTCGCCGTCGTCCGAGTAGGTAGGCAGCAACGCCGTGTCTAGAGACACATGGAGCCAGGAGTCGTCGTCTCCGACGTCGTGATACAGCAACCAACTAGAGGCAAACAGATCGGTTCTGTATACTTTTCGGGACGACGTGCGATAGACAGTATCATCGACGTTTTTGTGGACATCGTTAAACTTCAATCCCTCGCTGCAAAACAGGGGACGGATAACCCTCTTCGCGCGGTTGGTTTTGCGGATGGGAGGAGGCGGAGGCGGAAAGCGATATTTACCGTGGCGTGTTGGTGATGGTGGTGGTGGAGTGACCGGGAGAGGAGGAGAAGCCATCGACATTTTTTTTGGGTGGCTTGGATAATTTTTTTTTTGTTGTTTTTTTTTTGATATTGTTGTGGTGTGAGTTTCGCTGCCTCGGTCACGCACCTCGGACGAAAAAAAAATCGGGCCTCGGGTGAAAAAAAATTTTTTTTTGTTTTGTGCTCTCTACAGTGAATCGCGGCGTCCCGCGGCGACAACAACAACAACAACAGAACACACAGGCCGGCGCAACAAAAAAACAAAAAACAAAAAACAAAACAACCATTGATCGCCGTCGCATCAAAACTCTGCTCGAAAAGCGTTCTGCAATGGCTACCGCCGCCAAGAAAAAGAAGGAGAAGGAACAGGTCGCAGAAAAGAAGAAGGCGCGACAGGAGATGCTCAAGGCGACCAGGAAGAACCACGCGGCCACCGTGCGAAAGGCGACCAGCCAAAACGCCCGTGACGGACGCCGTGGCCAGGTAAAGGTTGGGAAACTGCCACACTGGCGCGACTCCGGCATCGCAGACAAGACTTGGCCCAAGCTGGAAGGATTCAAGAACGTGAGCGTGTGCTCGGGAAATCCAGGCCCCTTCAAGCAGCTGAATCCCTCCAAGCTGGGCCCCATATGTCTGAGATACAAAGGAGGAGACAGGATCCTGGCGCACAACATCTCGAATCTCTGGGAGTTCAGCAAGGTTTTTTTGGAAGACATCGAACCCGGAACTGGCCAACCCAACAAGGCGTGGTTCGACCGACGCACCAAATGCTGGCCTGAGGAAGAAGGATACCGCTTGCTGGCCAAGAGAGGAGACGAAGGCAGGCAACCCCAGTACTTTTTTTGGGGCGCCACAGAAAAATTTACCGGCATTCAGGCCAGGTCGCACATTTTTTGCCGCGCCTACGCAAGGACGGCGGTGAGAACCGACGGCTATCGCAAGCTGGTGGACCTAATCGAAAAGGGGACCAACATCCATATTCTGGGCTACGAAGGGTACGACTACGATTGTCTCAACAGCGATGGGGACCATGGATGTTCCCTGGAGGATTGTCTATTCGACATGAATAAGCTCTTTGGTCACGAACTCGTCATCGCCGGGCTCCTCACCGGCGCAACGCCCTGGCGTAAGACGTGGGAGAGGGGTACCGCACCCACCATGATCCCGGTCCCTCCTGCCGAAGGTCCCGTTTTGTCTCCGTTCGAACCCAAAAAACCCAACAAGAAAGGCAAAGCCGGCGGCGGCGCACTGGCCAACGGCAAGCTGAACCCCTCAGTGGACACCGTCCCTACCGACAGCGACGACGACGACGAGGAGGAAGCGGACGACGGTGTCCCCGCGACCCCAAGGAGAAGCACACGTCACAAACGGAAGATCCCCACTCCTGCCCCATCGTCGTCAGCAGCAGCAGCAGCAGCAGCAGCACCACCGCCACCACCGCCCGTGCTAGCAAGCACTACGGAAGAGCTCGAGGCCGGGTCGGTTCCTTTGGCACCCCCGCCTCAGAAACGCCGCAAGGTTGCGGTCGCGGGCGGCGGCCTTCCCATCTACATCATCGTGGGCAAGGATAGCGTCGCAAACATCCCCAAAGACATGCAGATGTTCAACAGGCGATCCGATGCAATGCAAGAGCTCTTCCGCGACGACAAGGAAGGCAACAATCTCATGCGCTGTATGATGGTCTGGAAGTGCAACACCACGAGCCAGCCCGGACCCATGGAGGGCGTTCAGCAACAGTGAAGTTAAAAAAAAAATTGTGGTTGTTTCCCTTTTTTTTAGAAAAAAAAAGGGTGCACGCACAAGAGATTCGATTACACTTTTTCTTTGCCTTTTTCCTTCTTCTTCTTCTTCTTCTTTGCCAGCACGAATTCCCTTTCCTTATTTTTCCACCAGCCTTCCCTGAATCCCCAGCGAGAAACTTTTACTCCCCTCCCTTCTTCCCAGTGCCTTGCTCTGCGCCGAAAGAGCAGATGTCCGGCCTCGCGAACCACGTCAAAATATCTATTTTCGTTGATCGTGTGGAGCGCAGTGCGTCGGTTCTGGGGCGCCCAACTTAGCATGGTCATGAGCATGCTGGTTCCGGCGCGACCCATCTTAGCCCTGAGCGGCCCATGGCTTTTGAACCAGCCCCCCCGCAGAGCGTGTTCCAGTTTTGTTCGGTGGCGATGGATGACCTTCCACAGGGCGCTGTCCTCGATCCCAGGCCAATTTCCGTTGTTCGGCATGCCCATGGCTTCCACCATATTCCACATTAAACGAATGGAAACTCCGATGCTCTTCCTGTCCGTCATCATGTAGTCAAGCATGGGCTGCGATCGGAAGAAAACGGCCGTCATCTGTTTTACCACCACTTGCGGTGTCTCGAACGTCCATGGAGATTTGCCGGGCGGTGGATCAGGATTAAAGAGGGGGTGAGAACCACCAAGGGCAACCACGACAATGATCATGGCCGTGGACCACAGGTCAGAGGCCTTCGTGTGAGGCACATGCAAGCCCCCGCTGTGCTGCCTCCTCAGTAGACCAGGGTCGATTTCCTCGGGCGACCGATCGATGAATAACATTTCCGGAGGGCTGTACTCCGGGACCCCTCCCCTGGCGTGGATGAAAATGTTGGAAGGTTGGCTCTCCGGGACTCTCCTGGCGAGTCCGTAGTCGATGAATTTCACGGTGAAAAGCAGGCCCGGCTCTTTCCCCACATCGGTTCGGTCCTTCTTGGCCTCCGGCAGTTCCAACAGGTGGGGATCGTAGAACGTGGCTCTGGACGAACGTCCGCGCAGCCTCAGCAAGGTTTGAGTCCAGTACAGTGAGGGGCGGTCGCCTGGCTCGTACGTGGAGAGCACCACGTTCTGATTCTGGATGTCACGATGGAGAATGTCGGCCTCGTGGAGCGCCGCAAGGCCGTGGAGCAGCTGGAAAGCGATCGATCGTGTCTGATCGATTCCCGGCTCGGCGTCGAAGGCGAAGTCGAAGACATCCCCAAGATTGCCATACCCCAGACCCAGATACGAGATCTTGCGCGGCTTGCCTACGGTCCAAGCTAGCTCGAACGCCGGGACCCTTTTGGCGATGAACTGTCGGATGTCGTTCTCCCAGTCCCCTTCGGGAGGGGGAAACCCAGGGCACACCAGATCGAACATGCTCTTCACAAAATTGGGACTCCTGAGTCCACTCAGCAACCAGGTGTTGATGAAGGCGCCTGTCATCCTTTCGCGCCTGGACGACAGGGCAAGAAACGCTATCTTGAGTACAATGGGGTTAGGCGGTGGAGTTGTGGCGGCGTCTTCCACCAGGAGTGCCAGGCCTCCTCCTCCCTCCCCGAGTTTCTCGAGGCGACGAAGGCTGATGTGCCTCCGCCTGGGATCGGTCACTCGCACCGGAACGCCTCCTCCTTCGCTGGTCGTCAGGTCCCATAGTACACAATCGTCGCTGGGCGACGTTTTCCAGACGTCCCCATGGATGATCACGCCGATGTCCTCTCGGAATCCGGATGGTGGATCCATTTGGTAAATTTTTTCCCCCTCTCCGGCCGTTAGTTCGGTTTTGGTCCTTTGGCGTTTCGGCGACGCGCCGATACATAAGCATCGGGGAGCGCCAAAAAATCGCACACAGAAAAACGCGACAACAACAACAACAAAAAAAATTTCCGAATCTCAAACAACAAAACAATGAACGGACGTTACCGCTGGGGAACCACCTTCGATTGGGACTGGGACGCACGGCCCACCGGCGTCAGCCAAGCCGCCGAAAGCGTGGAAGATAGGTGGGGAGATCCCGAGCTCAGCCGCCTACTGGAAAAACACATCAAATACTGGAAACGACACCCTCTCTATTTGAACCAGCGGGAGCAGGACCTCCGCACGTTGGACATCCAATTGGAAGAGTACGCTGAGAGGCCTGCCATCACAGCTCGCCTCGTGGAGCCCACACCTCGATACCGCCGCCGCCGTTTTGACCACGACCACGACGATGATGATGAGGACGACGTCGCTGCTTCCAGGCGTGTAATGGGCGGGGGAGGCAGCCAGCGTCCCTGCGTGATGGTGGTCACTAAAAATCCCGGACGTGACGAGAACGAGAACGGCGAATGTCTTGATCGCCGTGGATTTGCGGGGGAGGTGGCCCATGCGGCACAGAGAGCCATCGTAGACAGCGGACGCGGCACAGATATTGGCGTCCACGTGGGTTACGTGGCTCCATTCTATCCCGCGGGAGAGTGGAAAGGGGACGTGCCGGATCGCATCGCAGACCTATTTTCCTTCTATTTCAAGATGCGCCTCTTGATCGCCAGGCCCAAGGTGGTGCTCACCGTGGGGACTTACATGGGGAAGTTCCTGATGGCCCGGTGTTCGGTCCGCTCCATGAAGTTTGTGGAGAGACCCCAGTTCAACCATCCATTTTCCATCAAGATGAGTACGCCCGCAAGCAAAACCAAGGCCGGAAGCGTGATGATCAAGATCATCCACATCATCCACCCCTTCGTGACCAGAGCCGAGAACTACCCACCCAAGAAGCTGGCAAAGAATCAGGCAGATTATGCCCAGGCATTCGACGTGCTCAGGCAGGAACTGATGATCGGCCATCGACAGTTGAACGCGTTTTCGGTGCTGATGGGAACCGGCACTGGAGAGGAAGCGGTGGTGGCCATGACACCTCCGGCTTTCCGAGCCATCTTCGAGAACGCCAACACCAACAGGGCGCTCCTGGCGACCAGTGGCCGTCCCACTAAAAAGGAGGAACTGGCCCATCTGGTCGTGAGGCGGGGAATAGGCGTGGTGATCACTATGACCGAGACGCCTCTGTCCCCATCGTGGACCAAAGGTTTGGGATGTCAGATGGTGCATATTCCTGTCGGACCTGGCACCGCCCCTTCCATGAGACAGATGTGCCGCGCACACGGGGTTGTGATGAAAGCCTGGAAGAGGAATCTGGGCGTTTTGATCCATTGCAAGCACGGCGTGGACCGTTCGGTCGCCTTGGCCGCCACCGTTTTCATGAGAGCCAGGCGCACGGATCCTTCGAGAACCGTGCGAGAGTTCAGGCGGATCACGGGAGACCCGGAGTGTCTGGGGAGCGACCATGCGGCGGAGTTTCTCAGCCGGGCTCGAGCGGTGCTTGAGCAAATGGTGGCCACGTCCACAGCACGAAGAAACGTAAAGAGAGAGCGAGAGATTAACGGCAAAAATCCCAAGCCCCAATTGCCAAACAAGAAAATAAGAATCTGATAGGTGCAATGGCAAGACAGGAGACACCACCACCACCACCATCACCACCATCACCACTGCAATGGCGGCCAAATATGACGAGGAGGAGGACTACGACGACTTAGTCACCGGAAGGGCCTACCCCAGCGGCAGTGACGACGCGGTTCATTGGCAAAAGAGCGAAGTCAGCCTGCGTCCCATGAGGCTGCGCTCCAAAAAATCACTCATCAAAGAGTACAAGAAGCTGCAAAAAAGACTCCAAAAAGTGGAGAGGGCGCTGAAGAGGAAAGGTGTCGATCCGACCACCATAACCATAGCAATGGAAAGCGAGATGATAGAGCAGCCAAAAGACGCCGACGCCCCTTTTTATGTGGGGATGACAAGGAAAGCCAGACCGTTGTAACTACACAATAATAATAATAATAATAATAAAAAGGAGTGTTCGGAGTGCAAACATTTTATTTTTTTTTTCACCCAACCGAGGAAGAGCATTGTGCGCCCGTGGCATTATCGCTCTCTCCAAAAAAAAATCGCAATGACAACAACAAAAAAAATTTTTTCGTGGAATGGGGATCTCCTCTTCGACAAGACGTACATCAAGAAAGCGGTCGAGCGCGAAGAACGAGAGAAGGGATGGCAAGATTTCTTTGTTGCGGACAGCCGTTGTCGCTATCAGAAAGCCGAGGAATCCAGCGGCGGCACCACTGCCATCGATTTTGGTGGGATATGGCAAGACGTGATGCTCAATTATACCTCGGCCGCGGGCGTTTCCAGCGCCGAAATCACCGGAAAACAGTATGACAATGACGCCCCAAGCCCACCTCTCGAACAAGGGTGCAGCATGGATTGGCTGTTCCACGAGTCATCGGCACCGCCTCTGGAAACGTGGCGTCAAGAGTCGGGAACATATGACATGTACTGTGGCACCGAAGACGACGACGAAAGGAGTGGCCAATGGCAACCGCCTATTGCCCTTCCGGGCTCCTCCCTCAAGGAAACACAGACGCACAACAACGGCGGGTGGACCACCAAGAAGAAGTCGACAGCGACCAAGAAACGGCGACTCCGAAGGAAGAGTGGAGAGTGGATATCCCGGAGGGAGCAAGCCGAAGAAGCAGTGTGGGGATCACCACCATCACCACCGCCCCCACCTTCAATAGTGATGATCGATCCGTGTGAACTCCCCCCCGTCGTCGGTAATGATGATGATGATGATGCAACAGCATGGCGGGCGTTACAAGGCCACTTTCAGAATTTCCTCCCACCAATAACAACAACAACAAAACCAGAGGAGGAACTTCTGAGGCGGCGACACAAGAGAAGCAAGGCCGGCGATGATGACACGGCGTGCATAGTTTTAGATTAAGAGAGCCTGTGCGTGTGTAAGTCGAATAAAAAAAAATCTCCCGTCGATCAATCAAAAACAAAAAAAAAACCGAGACGGATCAGAAAACCAATGCTACTGTGAACGGCAACAGTGGCGCGGCGGTCCAGCGAACAGTCATGTACTACTGCCAAGGGAAGAAGTGCGCCGACTGCATGCAGAAGAAATACATTGTAATTCCGGCTATTATTGGGTGGTTAATTGGACTCGTCTGTCTATCAACGGGTTTCTGTTTACTGGTGTCGTCGCTAATTTTATTCCTGGGTCAGTTTGGAGAAGTCTGGTTACGATGGACAGTGTTTGGGGTAGGTGGTGGCATATCTTTTTGTTTCGTTTTCGTTTTTACCATTGGTGTTTCTCTAGCGCATTGCTTGCAAAAATAAAAAAAAAGTGATCATACACCACTGCCAAGGGAAGAAGGTGCAACCAATTGTGCGGGGCAGTGGAAGATGCAAGGGGGGCCGGGCGGGAGGTCGAAGTGCCGTGTCGTGCCAGTGCGGTGACACCGCGTGGTGAGACACATCTCAGCAAAACAAAACAAAAAAAATCTGTCAATCAAAACAAAATAAAAAAACGAGAGAAAACCACACGCCGATGCAAGGGGGAAAGAGGAAGCGCAAACAAACAAAAAAACTTCCCATGAATAAGGCCACTGACATTACGAATGGCAAGGAACCGGATGAGAAACGGCAGCGCTCGGAATGTAAACCCACCATGGAATACGTCATCGCAGTCGACATAGAAACCATCGGAGACTACATCGAAGTGCCAACGCTCTCCAGCACGAAACCGAGTTCTCTCAAGTCCATTGGCATGGTTGTGGTGCAGGTCATTACCGGGAAAGTGGTGGCCTCCAAACGCATCTCGCTTCAAAATGAAGAAGGTCACGGCTTTGAGAAGCGTTGTTGGGAGGAGTTCTGGAACAAAGAAGATCCTAAGGGAAGCGGAGAGAAGCCCCTGATCAAACTTCTGGAGGAATTCGAAGCCGAAGCGCTTCCGCCCAAGGTGGCCATGCAACAGTTCGTGGATTGGATGGACGAACAGGAAGCAAAGCATCCCAACATCTCGGTATGGGGCGATTGTCTCTCCTTTGACTACGGATGGCTCACGGCCTACGTTCAACGATACCTGGGCCGTCGCAGCATGCTGTTCCGCAAGGGAGACAAGTGGCGTCCCCTGCGTTGCACCGGCAGCTACGCCAGGGGCTTGACGAGGTGGGCCGGAGAGCCCAGCTCTGAAATGTGGGCCAGGCTGGGGAAGATGATTCCTGATCTCCCCAACGAAGATATCCAGGACCATAACCCTGAGCATGACGCTACTTTTATAGGCCAGCAAGCTGCCGCCATGCTCAGGTACAGCGCGCGTAACCCGCTGCTGCTGTGAAGAGACTGTGTGTGGCAGAAAAGCGTTTTTCTTTCTTTTTTTTTTCTGTACGAAATACATTGCCCTTCCTTCCTTCCTTATTCATGAGAAGTGCGTGTGTGTGTGTGTGTGTGTGTGTGTGTAAGCTGAATAAAAAAATCTCTCATCGATCAATCAAAACAAACAAAAAACCGAGACGGATCAGAAAACCAAATGCCACTATGAATGGCACTGATCTAGCACCCGAGGATGAGTCCCACGCCTCCGGACTCGATGGCGACGCAATGCCAGAACCGGAGGGCCACAATTCCGAAATCCTTTCGGAAGGCAAAACGACCAATCCACCACTCGAACCGGAACATAGACAGCGTTGGGTTCGTCAGTATAGTATCCTTCCAGGGGGGATTATCCTTTTCGAAGACAACTCGCCTGTGCTTATGCCTCAGCTTGACGAACCTATCCCTTTTGAGATCATAATGCCGCTGCTGAAGAAAACGGACGACCTTCCCTGCCTGTGAGGGTACTTCTGCATGGCCAGAGCAAGGCGAAACGGAAGATCTCCCCGTCGACCCGGACACGCCCGAGCTGGAGTTGCACGACTGGCTTACTTTTGAAACCCCGTCATCCTTATTTTTGTGAGGGGTATGCCCAGACGTACTCATGTCCAGATGCATTATTTTTCTGTCCGTCCTTCTGTCAGTGCACTCAAAGGCTACAGTGCGAGGAATCCGGTGGATGTGTGAAGAGGCAGTGTATGGCAGAAAGTGTTTGTTTTCTTTTTTCCCTTCCTCTATACGAAGTACGTTGCTCTTCCTCACTCACGAAGAATGTGTGAATCTGGCCTTCTTCTTGCGAGGTCGCTGAGGAGGTGCCGGTGGTTTGCCGTGCGTCGGCAGGTTCCGGAGCTCCTCCGAAGAACAGACCGACTCGGTGGCCACGACTTCCCCACTGTCCGGATCTTGCTTCCACCCGTACATGGCCGACCCATTCTCGGGATGCATCTGTACGGCGTCGGGGGGTGGCATCGCGTGTCCGCAATACCAATAATAGGCGTTCCAGGCGAGTCTTCTGGCTTCGGCTCTGGCGCTCTGTTCGTGGAGCGGGGGAGGTGGAGGAGCACGAGCAGGGGCGGCAGCAGCCTTGTCTGGCTTCTTTCGCTTGCGGGGCGCATACCGCGTCGAGATGTCCTCGAAACTGAAAGATTTCTGCAGCAGATCCCTCTTGGCCTGACCGGGCGTGCCAAACAACAGAGGCACCGACGACAGCGACAGCGACTTCTTATCCTTCTTGTAGGTGTAGGCATAGCGATAAAAGTTGATGATGGCAGCCTCGTCCACGCTCAGCCAGCGATCACCTCCATTCCAGTCCGCCTCGCCCACCGTGAGGTCGGCTCTGATGCAATTCGAGAGCAGCATGTGACCCCCGTTGGCGAAGGCGGGCCATAGGGTCCCCATGGCGATTAGAGAGGGTTTGTTCACAAAGTCGGTACCGCAGAGAATCATGAAGGCACACAGAGTGTGCACCGGGTGCGTCTGGATGGAAAAGGTGTCCCGCATCTTCCGGAACACAGCCTTCCACAGCGCCACCATATCGACGACTTCTTTCTTGGGAACCGAGGAGGTGTATTGAGACAGCGGTGTCAAATCCACAAATACCTTGCCCTCCACGTTCCCGGTGTCTCGGTCGATGAGATCTTCCATGGCCAGCAACACGATGGGAATCACGTCCATGTCGGCGCAGCGGATCCAAACCCCTTTTCCTTTGTTCTTTCGCAGATAGGCCCCCAACTTCAAGTCGCTCTCGGCCGGAATGTGATCTCTCCCGGAGAATAAGCTGACGGTGCCATCGTGCTTCACAATCAAACCCTTGCGCTGGGTGTCGCCATCGACGATGCCCCGGTCGATCCAGACCGTCTTTCCGGGCCCGAAATGCTCAGCGGCCTCAGGGGAAGGGGCGCAGATGCATCGTGTCAGAAACGCCATGCAGTCCTTCCTGAGCCTTGGAGTGTTGTGGTAGCACGAGAGAAAGGCCCTGAAGCCGGTTTTAGCTTCTTTTTTGGCGGTGGTGAGGGGGCCGAGCTCTTGCGGTCCGAACACCCGGTCGAACACTCGCTCGTCCGAGGAGGAGGAGGACTGGTGGCACAGGTACACGGCATCGCCCAGGGCTTTGAAGTCCGCCTCTTCCAGACCTCGATATTTCACGGTTCGACTCTTCTGCTCCGGCCACTTGGCCTTGGACACCATTGATCGGTCCTCATCGAACAGAGCCACGATCTTGGTGGCATCCGGGAAGTCCTTGAACACGTCTCCGGCGTAGTTGATCCATATTTTTTCCAGCTCTTGCTTGCTGTCGGCGGTGCGGAAGCGCTTCAGCATGATGTCTTCGATGACAACATCAATGCCTTCCCTGGGGGCATCCTTCAAAAAGTACCAGGCGTCGGGGGCCCACTCGGCCAGCTTTTTTTTCCAGAAGGTGCCGTTGTTGCCGAAACCCATGATTTATAATGTTTTTTGTTTGTTTGTTTCGCCCGGCGGTTTTCTTTGAGGTGGAGGGTGGTGGAGAAAGTCGGCAGTTCACCAACGGAGACACCGCCTAGGTGAAAAAAAAAATTTTTTTTTGATCGCTCATCGCCCCCAAACGCAGACACAGAAAAAACAACAAACAACAACAAAAAAAATTTTTTCCCCGAGATGGATGCTCCTCGCACCACCACCACCACCAATAAAAGAAGCAGGAAGTCGAAAACGACCTCGGGGTTGCGGGCTGGGAGGAAGAAGAAGAAACACAAAAAAAGCGGTGGCGCAGTCAGTAAGCTTAAGGTCCATGGGGCGTTCGTCTTCATGAACGCCAGGATGAAGAAGCGATTCGTGGACGTCTTTGGAAACGCAGGACAGTGGAAAAGTTGTTTCTCTGAGCAACAAACAACAACAACCCTGGAAGCGACCCCGGTGAACCACGAGTTTGTGGACGTGGGTATGAAGAAGTATGTGATCCAAGTCATCGATCCCGCCACCTGCACCAGGCGCAACCTGCGGAGGGTCGGAGAACACCTGGAGCATCGCTACCCTTCCTGTCGCTTTGTGGCCTGGGTCTTGTCCAGCGAGGACCAGAGCGAATTCACTCCCTTGGCGGTGGGTACCAAGGAAGGAGGCATGTTGGCCTACGATATTGACGGTCCTGCTGGCCTCCTAGGAGCTTTGGATTGGTCCATTGACGACGCTGTCAACGTCCGGTTGGCGACCCGAGTCTTCAGAGTGGGCCATGGCCTTGGCATGGACGACGGCCACGATGAGGATCGAGATATCTACCGGGAAATGTCGATCAACCCTCTGTCTCGTGCAAGGCCCGACCGGGCTCGCCGTGTGGTTGACATGAGGAGGCAAAAGCGAGAAGAGGAAGCCGAACGCAGAAGGATCCAGATAGACCAGGACGCGGCCGTGGCCCGTGACGTCATGGAGGCCGAGCTTCGCGCTGCTGCGGAGGCGGAACACATCCAGCAGCAGCGACAACGAGAAATGGAGGAGCAAGAGCGAGTTGAGGCGGCGATCGATCGAAGTCCCTTCTTCTCCCGCAGGCCAACCGGAAGCGTCGTCAACCAGTTCTTTGGCGCCGGTGTGTCTCCCGAAGTGGCGTTGCTCTCCGCCTTTAGCTTAGCCCTTGGTGGTGGTGGTGGTGGTGGTGGTGGTGGTGGTGGAAGCACCAATCTCCCCACCCCCACCTTTGAAAGCGTGCGGGAGAGCGCCGCCAGGGCCAAGAAGAAGGCGTCAGCCAGCTCGGTATCTGAGGCGGACCTGGAGGCTTTCATCGCCATGAAAGAACAAGAGAAAGTCGAAGTGAAATCCTCCAAACCCAAGTCGAGGACTGCCGAAGACGAAACCTGCATCGTGTGCTGCGACAGTGCCATCGACTCTGTCTTTGTGCCCTGTGGACACAGCATGTGCTGCGGTAAGTGTGGGGACACGCAGAAACACGTGAACAAGACCTGCCCCAAGTGCCGTAAAAAGATCGTGACGGTCTTGCGGCTGTACAAAAATTGATCCTCCCTCCCCAAAAAATAAACGGAACCTGCACATTTTCCCAGCAGCACCCCGAAGCGAATGATGACGAGCACTCACCAACTGGCCCCAGATATCATCAGAGACCTATCGAACGCAGGAATCGTCGTTGAACAGGAGGGTTCACATCTGACGCACGACCCCGAAACCGTGGCGTACCGCAGTTTTGCGAAGCATTTGGGATCCTCTTCTCGGGACATATCGACGACGATCAAGGGAGTTGCCCAGATCATGGAAACTCAGACGGTGCTTGGGGTGTGGATAGAACGTGGACCGCTCTTGTCTATGATAGGGCGAGCGGATGCGGAACACTACATACACGTGGATTTTGCCCTGTTGATAGGTGATGAATCGTAAGTTGATTTTTTTTTTAACTCAGTTTGTTTCCGTCGGCGCGCCAACAATCACAGCAACAACAAAAAAAAACACACCAAATGGAAGACGCCGAATCGAACACACCGGGGGTGTTTAACAGGCGTCGCTTCCACCACGGCAGTCGGAAGCGAAAGCGTTCCAACGATCATTTGGGACTCACCCCATCCCAGATAAGACACACAGCGAAAAAGTGGTTGCGCGCCACCGGGAAAACCCTCGATGGAATGATCCAGGCGTTGTTCGAGGAGGGAGGGGAACTAGATTTTGACCTCCCTCCAGGAGTGATCTTCGAGGACGCCCAAATCCTGTTCAAAGCCTACCGGCGTTTGTTGCAGAACGCAGCATCGGCCAAACGCAGTCGCATCAACGCCAAGAGACGCATCCGAGACCTAGAGACCAAGGTCTCGGATCTCCGCGCTGAAAGAGAGAGGGTCATGGTATACGCGGAGACGATGACGGCACGTCTTCGACAGCAGTGCGAGAAGCTGAATGCAAAGGTTGGACGGCTCGAAGCGAAGACCTTGATTTCGGATGAAAACATTGATGAGTTGCGACACCAATTATCCGTCACCCAAGAGTGGGTCTGGCTGTCGTTGCCTCCGCCTCTAACGGAGGAGCAAGAACGGTGGTTCTCCTCCTCTATGATTTGTCAGGTTCAAGAAATCCCCGCTATTCATCCTTCTGTTTTGAGTGGTGGTGGTGGTGGTGGTTGTGGAGAAACACCCCCTCTATTTTGGAACCCGGCGATGCTTGAGGGTGATAATAACGACTGCCGCGATGCCATATCTTTGGTCGACGTTGGCATCGTTCCAACGCAAGGACCACAAGGCAGATAATGATCAAGATGGCCATGATACTCATTTCTTAAAACAAACTTTTTAAATACACCCTCAATATCACGTAAAAACAAAAAACCCCCCCCCCAAGTCCCAATGGAACCCGACCACCGCCGCCGTGAAACCCTGGCCAAACGATGTTCGGCTCTGGTGCGCGGCCCTCCAGCCGACGTTGCCCGACTCCTGGCTTGTTATCTCTTCGGGATCTGCGACCTCTGTGGATTCAACGTGGACCTCTGTCGCTTCTGGATGAGGACGGCCCGCCAGCGCCTCGGTCAGGCCACCAGTCAGGAACGTGTGGCCCTCCTCCTCTACGACTTGGCTTTCCTTCGGCCCGACATGTCTCTGGAAGCCGAGCCCGTGCCGGGCAACAAGACCTACCTGGTCCTGTATCCCTTTGGGAGGCGGAGAGAGCGCAACCTGTGGATCGCTGTGGAAGACCTCCCGGTTCTTGTCAGAGAGGCGATCCATTTCATCCTGGCCTCAGGAGATCTTAGCAGCCACGGACAGATAGAATGGCCAGCAATCTTATGGTACGAGAGCTACGGCATGGGCAATCGAATCATGGCCAAAATGTTGGATGGCGGTGATTCCCAAGACCTTAGAGTAGCCTTCCTGGCAGCGGCAATGAGGGCGTTCTATCTGGAAACCAAAGAAATCACGAAGCACTACCTTGGAGACGACGATGCCGAGGGGAAAGAAGAAGCGAGAGAACCGGCCCTAAAGAGACGAAGGAAAGTGACGGCGGAGAAACCTGGGGGTGGCTCGCTCCCGGGCCGAAGCAGGGCCTACGGAAAGGGCTTAAAACGCGGGGAACCGGACGAACTTGGCGATTTGATACACCACCACCACCACGACGACGAAGCGGAATCTTGCACCGCCATTGCCAGGAGATACGCCATCAAACATCTCGCAGGCGCCATCGAGGTGGCGCTCTCACGCATGGATCCAACGGACCCAAATGGCATGGCTTTGAACCGAGCGTTCGGTCACATGCGCGATCTGGGATTCTCTAAGGAAGCCCTGCGAAGTCTCGGCGAGGAAGCCAGGAAAACTCTTCATCTGCCTTCCTCCGCATCACCCCACGTTGAGTTTTTGCAATAAACCGAAGCTTGCTCAAAAGTCCATGTCTCCGCTCTTCAAAACCACAAAGCGTCACACACTCGTTGGGGTAAAAAAGGTGTTGTATGAGAACTCGCCACCACCACCACCATGACACGACCGGTGTGGCTCCCTGCAGCCCTGCTGCTTCTGGTGCTTGTGTGTAGCACTTTACCGTTCGCAACACATGCATCGGCGGCTGCTGCTGCTGCTGCTGCCGAAGACGAGGAAGAGCGGTGCGGACCCGGAGGATGTGACGACGACGAACCGTGGTTGGGTCCTCCTCCTCCCCGAAAATGTAAACACGGTGGCGGAGGCTACGATGACGACTGCGACGACAAGGAGGAGGAAAAGTGCGACATCTGCGAAGACGACACAGCGACCTGCTCCAAGCTTCCCTTCAATCTCTCGGTGGATACCCTATGCGCCAGCAACATCTGTTTGGACGGCGTGGATCTGAACCTGGAGAAGCTGCTGGAACTATTCAAAAAGATCGCCGCCAAAAAGGGCCGTTGCCCCTTTGGTCCTCCCTTGGTCAACTGCACCGACGACGTGGAGTGCCCTCCCCGCAGAACCGTGGCCATTTGTCACAAGGAGAGAGCGCCCCCCGAGAAGAAGAAGGGCGACGGTCACCACCCCGTGGTTGTGGACAGCGAAGAAGAAGAGGAAGATGGACGCTTTGAATCCGAAGAGGACTACGAGGAAGAGGGGGAACAAGAAATTGATTCGGACGCCGAAGGGATCTCAAATCGCTATCGCACCAAACATCACAAACATCCACACTTCGTGCCCAAGAAGAAGGAAAAGTCTCCGAGACCATTCACCGGTCGCATCATGACCATTTGCGTGCCCAAGGCCCGCAGCGACATCATCAAGGAACTGATCAAGATGGGCGACACCTTCGGCCCCTGCAACTGCACCGAGCTGTTCCCTCCAGGTCCCCCCGGCGAAAAGGGAGACGATGGCGATCCTGGGGAAGGCGGGCCACCCGGCCCGCCAGGCAGAATGGGGAGACCAGGACTGCCTGGTCCTCCAGGAAACACCACCGACTTTGACAAGTGCGTGGTGATCTGCAAGCCATCGCCACACGGCAAGGGGGAAAACGTGACGGCCTGCGTGCTTCCCAGCCGACTCCAGGAGTTCTTGAGACGGGGAGCCAGCCTGGGTCCCTGTCCCTGCGTTGTCATATGCAAGCCTGTTACACCCCATCACCACGGCAAGCCCCAGAACAAAACTCTCTGTGTGCCGCCCCAAACCTTGCTAGACCATTTCCGCGAAGGAGCCATCAAGGGCCCTTGTGAGCCTGAAACGTGTCCAATCGCCTGCAACAACGCGACAGGACCGCCGGGCGAGAAAGGGGACAAGGGTGACCCAGGAAGAAGAGGGCCGCCGGGGCGTCCTGGTGAAACCGGTCCCGAAGGAAACTGTACCTGCAACTCCACCGAGATCACCGAGAACCTGATCGATGAGATCGAATGCGAGTGTCCTCCGGGCGAACCCGGAGAGGACGGCATCAACTGTTGGGACCTCAACGAGAACGGCTTTTGCGATCTCCCCGACGAGGACTTCACCGACGACGACGACTGTACGGTCCTGGATTGTCGAGCCCCGCCCAAGGACGACAAGAAGAAGGAGCCGTGCGTCGTGGTCTGCGCCCCTTCGCACCACGACCACAAAAAGAACGTTAGCATCTGCGTGCGTCCTGACAGACTATGGTGGTGGTTGAAAGAAGGCAAGGCTCGCAAAGGGGCCTGTCCCTGCGTGGTGGTGTGCAAGCCGGTCCGCATCCACCCTCATATCCACATTCGAGACGACGACGAGGAAGAGACCGAACGCGATCTGATCGTCGTGAACAAGACGGTGTGCGTCGATCCAAAGTCGCTGTGGGACCACCTGCTGGAAGGCGCCACCATTGGAGCCTGCGAACCCGAGACTTGTCCGGCAGCCTGCGAAAACGTCACGGGACTGCCTGGTGAACGCGGAGAACCTGGGACACCAGGTAGACCTGGTGAGCCAGGCCAAGTTGGGCCACCAGGCCCACCCGGGCCTCCAGGAAACGCCACCGACGGCACCTTTGACAACTGCACCGTGATATGCCTGAAGGACGGGAAGAAGGAGATCTGCGTGGAGCGAGGCAGGAGACTCCGCTGGTTCCTCAATGAAGGGAAAGCCACGCGAGGTTCGTGTCCCTGCGTCACCATCTGTGAACCCATGGAGGATCCTCACCACCGCAAACGCGATGGCTCTGGCCGCACCGTCAACAAGACCCTCTGTGTGCCTCCCAGCACCCTGGGAAAGCACTTTGAAAAAGGGGCCGTCAAGGGTCCATGTCCCTGCGTTGTGGTGTGCAAGCCCATTCAGAGCCCTCACCGGCCCTACGGCGTCCTGGTTAACAAGACCATCTGTGTGCCGCCCGATACCCTGCCAGGTCACTTCCATGAGGGAGCTGTCAAGGGCGTCTGCGAACCCGAGACGTGTCCTGCCGCCTGTGGGAACGTGTCCGGCCCTCCAGGGCCACCCGGTGAGACAGGGGACCCAGGTCGGCCCGGCAGAAGGGGAGAAAAAGGAGAAAAGGGAGACCAAGGGGATCCTGGATCGCCAGGGCCGCCTCTGCAGAACTGCACCGACTGCGACTGTGCTCCCGGAACGATTCCGGTGTGTCACGTCGTCCGCAACCAGCGGGGCGTCCCCACTGGAACCATCGCCACCCTCTGCCTCTCGGGACGACCCGAAGTCATACCTCACCTCGATCACGGGGACACGCTGGGCCACTGCAATTGCTCGGTGCTCCAGTGCCAGCCGTGCCCAGAAGAGGACGACGACGACGAGAAAAAGTTCTGTCGTATCATCTGTTTCCGGGGCAAGACGATATGCGTTCCACCAAAGCACATCTACGAACGGCACTTCATACTCGGAGCCACCGACGGTCCCTGTCCTCCCGATGAGTGCCCAGAACCCTGCGACGAACAATGTCCCGCGGCCTGCGATGGCGGAGGGAAGCCCCCCCACCACGACGATGGGAATCCCAAGCCGCCCTGCATAGTCATATGCACAAAGCAAAAGAGGACCATCTGCGTGGAGCCAAGAAAGCTGTGGGAGTTCCTGGAAGAAAAGAACGCGACCAAGGGAGCCTGTCCCCCCAAAGAGTGTCCAGAACCCTGCGACGAACAATGTCCTGCCGCCTGCAGCAACGTGACAGGAACTCCCGGCCCCAAGGGAGACCCCGGAGATCCTGGTCCTGCGGGCCTTCCCGGCAACACCACCGAGTTTGACAAGTGCGTGGTGATCTGCAAGACATCCCCCCGCCCTCGCGGAGGGAACGTGACGGCCTGCGTGCTTCCCAGCCGACTCCAGGAGTTCTTGAGACGGGGAGCCAGCCTCGGTCCCTGTCCCTGCGTTGTCATATGCAAGCCTGTTACACCCCATCAGCACCCGATCCAGAACAAGACTCTCTGTGTGCCACCCAAAACCCTGCCGGACCATTTCCGCGAAGGAGCCGTCAAGGGTCCTTGTGAGCCTGAGACGTGTCCAGCCGCCTGTTCCAACGTGACAGGACCTCCCGGTGAGAAGGGTGACGATGGTGACCCAGGAAGAAGAGGCCCGCCGGGGCGTCCCGGCGAAGACGGAGAAGATGGAGAGGATGGGATCAACTGTTGGGACCTCAACGGCAACGGCCTGTGCGACCTCCCCGACGAGGACTTCACCGACGACGACGACTGTACCGTGTTCGACTGCCGAGGGCCTCAAGGTGAACCAGGGCCTCCTGGAAACGGCACCGACGGAGGGACTCCCTTCGATAAATGCGTGGTGATCTGTGACACCACCACCACCCTGCATCACAGCAGCAGCGGAGGCAAGAACGTCACAATCTGCGTTCTTCCTGGCACGCTTCCGAGGCGTTTGGCAGCCGGCGCTACCAAGGGGCCTTGCCCCTGCGTTACCATCTGCAAACTGGTCGCCAAGAGCCCACGCAGCACCCGGGGACTCACCTTCGAGAACAAAACCCTGTGTGTTCCCCCCAAAACCCTGGGGCAACACTTTAGAGAGGGTGCGGTGAAGGGCCCATGTCCTCCCGAAGAATGTCCGATTCCCTGCGACGATGTTTGCCCTTCGGCCTGTGGAAACGTGACAGGACCACCTGGGCCCCCAGGACAGAACGCCACAGAGTTCGAGAAGTGCATCGTCATATGCAAAGAGTCGCCACACCACAGTGGCAAGAACGTGACGGCGTGCGTGCTCCCGAGCGAACTCTCCAAATTCCTGAGGGAGGGTGCGACCCTCGGCCTCTGCCCGTGTGTGACCATTTGTGCGCCAAAGGATGGCGAAAATAAGACGATTTGTGTGGCGGCGGAGACGCTGGGCGAACATTTCAGACGCGGCGCTAACAAGGGCCCTTGTCCCTGCGTTGTCATTTGTGCTCTCGCAGACGAGCACGGCCGGAACGGCGAGCCCGTGAGGAAGACCATATGCGTACCGCCAAAGACTCTGGGCCAGCACTTCCGCAAGGGAGCGTCCAAGGGTGCCTGTGAGCCAGAAACTTGTCCATCCGCATGCGGCAACTTCACCGGCCCGGAAGGACCTCCAGGCGTATGTCTTTCTCACCTTCTGCCTCTCTCTCTCTCTCTCTCTCTCTCTCACACACACACACACCCACACAAATAGCCTCCCGGACCCCCTGGTGAACCCGGACAGAACGCCACCGCAGAGTTTGACGAATGTGTGGTCATCTGCAAGCGGTCGTCCCGCGATCCTCGCAAGAACGCGACGGCCTGCGTTTCGCCGGACAGACTCGGTGAGTTCCTCGCCGGAGGGGCCACAAAGGGCATTTGTCCTTGCGTTGTCATATGCAAGCCTGTTACACCCCATCAGCACCTGATCCAGAACAAGACTCTCTGTGTTCCACCCGAGACCCTGCCGGCCCACTTCCGAGAGGGTGCCATCAAGGGACCCTGCGAACCCAAGACGTGTCCTGCGGCCTGTGGTAATGCCACGGGACGACCAGGACCACCTGGTCCCCCCGGAGAATGTGAATGCAACATCACCCAGATTGTGAAGAGAGTGATGGAGATACTGCGCAACGAGACCTGCGACTGTCCCCCCACTTTTCCCTGCATCTGCGTGGACAGGAAGTGTCCTAAAAACGGCGGCCGGATGAGTGATAAGACCTTCGAGGTCTGTCTGGTGTTCCGCGACGAAGCCACCGGACGACCTCTGGGCACCTTCGAAACGGTCTGCGTGAACGAAACCGAAGCCGAACGTCTGGTGGAAGAAGAAGGGCACCTGGAGGGCGCGTGTGAATGCAGCCGGCTGTGCCCCAATGGTGACGACGACTGCGGTTGTGAGGGGAAGGTTACAAAGCTCAAACTGCAGTACAACGGTGACAACGCCGGCGTTGTCACCGTTCGGCAGAAAAACCCGGACGTGGCGATCTTCGGCCCGGTACCGTTGCAGCCAGGCGATATGTTCACCATCAACGGCACAGACAACAAGGGAACTCTCAGCACCGAGATCACGCTGTTCGTCGATGGGGAAGAGGACGCCCGTATTCACACGAGCTGCTCCGTACCCATCGGTCCTGGTCTGGTGGCAGGTTTGTTCGAGGTGATCTCTGGCGAAAGCCGTACCTTCGACGGGCCGCTGTGTCCGGTTGATGATTGTGATGGTAAAGATAACAACACCACCAACAACAACAACAACAACAACGGGGAAAGGCTGGCATTCGTCTGCCATCGATCCCAGACCATACAAATCGCTGAGAGCGCTGTCCCCTCCCACCTGGGGCACGGAGACAGCCTTGGGAGATGTCCCACAAGCAGCGGCGACAGAAGATATGATGATGGTGTTTCAGAGAGGGAGGACACAGACTACGAGGACAAGAAACGAGCTTCCAGGGCATGGCTCTGGTAAACAGTAAGAAATGGTATGCATGTACAAAAAAAAAGTGAGAGAATACACACATGGCCCGCCCTTTTTTTCCAATCGTCATCATCCATCCCGTGGTTTTATGCCGAGCCTTCTCGCCTTGGATTGCACCGAATAAATCCTGCGACGTTTCGTGCCGTACTCCTTGTGCAAAGCGATCCAGAAAGCACCGCCTTTCAAAGACGAGTCGACACGGTTGCCAGCCCGTCGAAGGCGTTCGGTATCTTCCTCGCTCCAATCGCGCCTTGTCCGCAGCGGAGTATTGTTGCGGATATTTCTCTTTCTAATAGAGAGGGTGGCGTTTTTCTTCTTCTTCTTGCTGCTGCTGGCGGTGGCGGCAGCGGTGGTAGACAGGATGTTTTCCCCCCCTTTTTGCCGATGCCGTTGCTCGTAATCGCAGGCCACGACGATCTGCCTGATCTTCTTGTGGTTGTCGCAGGCCATGGCGAAGGCGCTCCAGGCTTCGTCCATCTTGCGTTCTTCCTCGAGGAACACCACTCGTAGACGCTCCACTTCTTCTTCAGCCCTTTGCTGCAGTGCGGCGCTGAGCCTTTTTATGTCCTCTATTTCCTCGTTCATGCTTGTTGTCGGAGGCTCGGTGGCGTTGGCTAGGTCCATGAGTTGGAAAAGTGCTTTGTGAAAAGGATTGTTTTTTTTTGTTGTTGTCGTTGGGAGTGCTGTGCGGGTGGAGAAAAAATGTTTTTTTTCACCCGATCCGCTCAAACCACTGACTTTTCCCCCCCTCTCTCTCTTTTCTGGTGGAGAGTTTTGTTGTGGGCCACCATTTTGCGCATCTGTGTGTATTTGGTTTTGTGAGTAACAACACAGTCTGCCTCACACACATATTATACCTCTCGGTTTCTCCTGACCTTGTAGTACCAACAGTGGTGTGTCACGCATCATCATCATCATCACCATCACCATCATGATGAGAACCTTCGTTCAGATCCTCCTCGTCTTGGCCCTCCTAGGCGGTGCCCTCGTCCGGGGGCAAGACACAACGCCGTCAGAACAGTGTATCGCGTGCAAGGCAGCCTGCCCGTGCTTCACTCCATCCACGATCTCGGAATTTACTATATGCATAGGCTGCCAGGCATTATGCGACATAGCCGGCATATGCCTTCCACCGTGCCCCGACCAGTCCTGCACCCACAGCGCCCAGTTCTGGCAGACGTTCAACTGCTTTGGCGACGACCAGGGGACCGACGTTCCCTGGCCGTTCGGTGGAATCACCACCGATGGCACCACATGGGGCTTCGAGATAGGGTTCGACCTCACGCGCCAATGCATGCTGAATTTCACGGGCGTCCTTGGGAATCAGGATTTCCTGAACACGAACCTGGCCTGCCTCGCCAGCCTCGACGGGGCCGAGTTTGTGTTGGCGGACCTCACCGGGTCCACCAATGAAACGGCCCTCATGCTCCAGCAGTTCTACACCCACGTCATCAATCTTCTCTTCAGGCTGCAAGTCGCGAACGGGCCCTGTCCTGTCGGGCCCGGTGAACTGCCTCCTGGCGTCCCTCCTTCTCGCAAGCGCCTCACCGTTGTCGAGTTGGCGACCGTGACCGCCGTCTCGACCACGTACGCGCCTTTCTTCGGTGCCACCAACTCGATCCCAGGCGCCGACTGCGATTTCTCCCAGGCCGATTCCAACCTCGTTTCCCTTGCGTTGGACTTCTACACCACGCGCAACAACGGGACCGTCGCAGGTCCCGCATGTGTTGAGGACTTTGACGATACCTGCGAGGGGGGATGCACTCTCTCACAGGGCTTCTGGAAGAACCACAACCGAGACAAGGGCGATCTCCCCTGGCCAGGGATCGACAGCGAAGACAATATCCTGTGCGATGTGACCTGGCTGGATTGGATGACCCTGATGAGCAGGGATCTACCCCAGTTTGGGAACGCACAACGCATCCTGGCCCGCCAGTGGATCTCGGCCAGCCTCAACGAACTTGGAGGCGCCTGCACCCCGATTTCCGTGTTCAGCGCCATCTCCGCCGCAGAGACCTTGCTCGATGACAACTGTGGCAACAATGTCGATCCCTCGGACCCCGCTGGAGAAGAGATGATCACCCTGTCTACCCTGCTGGGGGACTACAACGAGGGGTTCATAGGGCCGGGCGATTGCGATTTCTTCAGGAAATAGCGCGGGTTGCTTCCCCTTTTTTGTGTGGTGGTGGTGCGTGCCGTAAAATACTAGTGCTGGGCAGGATTCTCATGGACCCCCCGACCGCTTGTTTCGTTTTGTTTTTTCAAACCTGTAATAGGGCATCATATCGCCATGGAGAGTTTTGTTGTGGGCCACCATTTTGTGCATCTGTGTGTATTTGGTTTTTGTGAGCAGTCACACGCATACCGGCATGAAAACCTG
>SDBT01004270.1_pt1 | contig 24334 bp, 19 predicted proteins | sample 2277101 | NCBI WGS metagenome assembly SDBT01 (sample SAMN10404973, study PRJNA504765) | marine sediment metagenome | isolation source: marine sediment core GS10_PC15, 103 cmbsf | place: Arctic Ocean: Southern Knipovich Ridge | collected 2010 | reverse complement strand
ATTACATCAAATAATTAGATATTTATTTTATTTTTTCTCCACATTCTTCACAAAATTTAATAACGCCAGGGTTATTTAATTTGACACCACAATTCGAACAAAATTCAGGTATTTCGGGTAAAGGTGAGCCTTTTTCTAAAATCTTATATTGAAAAACTTCTCTTTCTTCCTCAACATGTTTAAGTTCAATGTTACAATTATCACAAAATTGAGTATCAGCTCGTATATATTTTCCACATGAAATACATTTGAATAATAGCTTGAGACCACAATTTCTACAAAATTCACTATATATACTAATAGGTGAATTACAACGTGGGCACATCTTTTCTTCTAACCAGAAATATTGAGACATCAATTTAATTATAATCATTATAAATAATGAAATGGGAAGTAAACTCCACCAAATTGGATTAATTAATAGAGATAAAATAAAAGAGATGGATGTCATTAAAATAAAGACCAAAAAAAATTTACCCAAATATCTTTTTTTCTTTATACTTCGATTATTAAAGTTCACAGAATTACCAATTTTTTATTGTATAATTTATATAAATTATAATTTTTCCTTGACTTTAAGATATTTGGATGATAAAATTAAACTAAAAATGTTTCACAATAAGGGCACATATCAATATCTTTATCTATTTTCTCTCCGCAAGCAAAACAAACAATTTTATTAACACTGTATGGTATTTTTTCTTCTTTTTTTTCAAATTTAATTGTATGTTTATTGCTTATCTTATCTTCAGACATTTAAAATTCTCAATATTATTAATTTTAAAACTAAGCTTAAATAAAAATATTTAAAAGCGATTTAAAAAAAAAATGGAGTCCGATTTTTAACAGAAGCTTTAGATAACAAAATTTAAGAGTTTAAAATTTTTTATATAATCATAATAAATAAATTATTGTAAAAAGAGGAATATAAAAAGAATGCCAGGTTCACACGGGTCTTTAACTAAAGCTGGAAAAGTTAGGATGCAAACCCCGAAAATTACAAGAACAGGAGTGAATGCTCATAAGAAAAAGCCTCCAAGAATGCGATATCGAGAATTATATGTTGCTAGAGTTGTAAAAGGTCGTTTTGGAGGTCAGCAAGAAAGTATTGGAGCTAAGAGAGCTCAATTTAAAAGAAAATAGTGAAAATTTCTTATTCACTAATACCAATAACTTGAAGTTGAATTTTTAATTTTCGGCTTTCTTTATAATAAAATTTAGATTTTTCACTATCTCTAATAAGAAAGTTATAATAATCACTCATTAATAAATTCCATCGTATTGCTCTACGAATACTACTAATCGTTTTTGGAGAAAGATGATCTTCTAAACTCTTCAATAAATACATTGCTTTTTTTGAATCTTTCCGATAATGAATATAGAATTCGGATAATTCAAGAATTATATCTATTAAAGTCTTAAGATATTCTTTATTATTAAAATTTAAACCTACTGTATCTAAGCCTAATCTTAAAAATTTTTGAGTTAGAGATAAATTCCCTTGATTTTTAAAAAAAATGGCGCGTAGTAAAAAATAGCGTAGTTTTACTTTATCACTACTATTTACTATTTGAATAATTTTTTTGAAATAATTTTTAGAATCGGCTTTTTTGTTTTGATTAGCGAGAATTAGTCCTATGTAAAGGTATGTCATCCCTAAAAATTCTTCATTATTTAATGATGTTTCTTCTTTTTCTAAAAAATTCTCAATAATATTAAAATGGTTTAAAGCCTTTGAGAAGTCTTTTCTTTTATAATAAAAAATTCCTAATTTATATTGAACTTTTATAATGGAATCTATTGGAACTTCTCCTGATTTCGCAACACCTAAAGCATTTTGTAAATAATTGAGAGCGATTTCTTCTTGGTTTAGGATTAATGCAATCTTTCTCAATTTAAGTAGAATTGAAACTACTATCTTCTTTTGCTTGTTTTTATTAAAAATCTTTAAGGATTCATTTAATTTTTGCGCTGCTTCTTCAAATCTATAATTTTTAATTAATTTTTCAGCTTCAGTGTATTGATTAATCGATTCAATAACTTCAAAATTGGCAGGAGGTTTATTAAAAAGGTCATTATGAATAGAAAACAATTCTTTTGCCATTGAACTTTCATAGCTTAATGCAGTAAAAGCAAAATTATTTTTTTCTTTAATAAAACTTTGACTGTCATAAGAAAATTCCTTTGTTGGACGAAATTTAATGAATGAATTGTAGTTTACATCTCCTACTTTAATTATTTCTATTATTGAATTTAGGATCATTCTTGTGAACTTAATCCAAGCTTCTATAAAAAGTTCTAATTTAAACTCAGGATTTTCATAAAATAACTCATTTAATATATATGGTGTATAGCTATCAAATAAACTTCTAATATAGAATTTATTAAATTCAATGTCTTTAAAATATGAATAATATCCTTTTTCTAAAATGAAAAATTCTTCAAAATTTTCATCATTAGAAAAAAGTAAGGTTTCAGACGCTCTCATTTTAGGGACCCCAAACTTTAATTCCCAAGGTATTTTTAAACTGGGTTCTAATCCTGATTTTTGAAGCGATTCTTTTAGAGCATTAAGGTTGTTTAGTGAAAAGCTGTTAAACTTATTTCTATTATTCATTAACGAAATTCTAATACGACTTAACCAAGTATTTTCACTTTCATTTTTGATAAGATCAGGGATAAGTAAATTTAATAAGTTATTAATTTGTTGCTCTTTTCCATTTAATGGAAATTTGTGTTCTAATATAAGGGAAATGGCTAAGTTTCTCAATGCTTTCATGAAATATAGAATAACCTTATACATATTCTGATCTAAATTCCAAAATTGAAAGGCGAATGATACTCGAAAGCTCACAACTTCAAAAGGTATATTTATTCTTAATGGTAGAGTTATAGGAAACTTAAAAGTGAATAGAATTATTTTCTCCCTTTTAAGACTATATCGAAAATAATTTTCAATTGTACTTTCTATTCTCCATCCATTTTTCTCTATAAATTCTCTTAAATTTGTTACTTCATTAGAAGAAAATGGGTTTATTAACATCCTAAGTCAGAATTCTTATAGAACTTATATTTATAAACTTATATTTATAGTAGTGATTCAAAATATTAAATTTTGTATTGGTCTAATAAAGATTTAATAATTAGTATTTACTTGTTAAATTTGTATTTTTAAGAAGAAATACATGATTCTATTATGAAAATTTCACAATTTAACAAAGAATTGGGAATTAAAATATCAAGGGCTAAAGTATTAGAAAAAAATAATGATTTAAGAGCTGCTATAGACATCTGGCTAGAAATTTCTGAAATGACACTTAATTTTTCAAAATCACGAAACTTAGAGGTATCTTTTAGAAACATGATTATTAACAGAACTAAAGGAATTTTTCAACATATAAAAAATTTAAAAGCAGATCAATTTAAAGAAGAATCATTTAGAGAACAGGTAAAAACTCAAGAAGAAATTCCTCAAGTAGAATCTCCACCTGAAGTTGTGACAAATTTGAATAATACGATGCCAGAAATTGAAGAACAAGAAAGTGACCATGTAGAATTAGCTATTAGTAATAAGAAAATTATTGAAGAATCAGATTTTAAAAATATTCCTAAGGGATTTAAAGAGATTAAAACATCAGAAACGTTCAAGATCATAACCCCTCATGATGAAAATTATGTAGAAAAACAATTAAGTCAAGAAAAGAATACTCAAATTTTTAAAGATAAAAAAGATGGACTTCCAGAGGAGCATCCTAAATCAATAGAAGAAAGATTTGAATTTGAACAGCCTAAAGTTGGTAAAACTTTAATTTGTTTTGCTTGTGGGCATGTTAATAATTCAAAAGAAGATAAAATTTGTAAAAATTGCGGTACGACATTATATTAAAAATTTTCAAATTCATTCATGTCTTCAAGGCCATCTATTATAAGCTCTCGTATCTTTTATTTTCTTATTTTTTTCAATGGCGCGATCTCTCCAAACTGTATTCCATTTTTTAAATCCAGATTTTACGTATTTTTCTCTTTTATAAAAATGATAACTAACCCAGTTAAACAATACAAAAAATCTCTTTGCTCCACTTTTTTTTGTTAGGTGTTTTGATCTTACACCTAAATCATTTCGAAGGTGATCAACTAATTTTCCTTCAATAGCATCTTGAAGTTTGCCTTCAACTATGGCATTTTCATAATTAATTCCTTCTTCTAAAAAATAATTCCTTACTTGATCAAAAATATTTCCGCGGCATAAATGTATGATTTCTGTATCTTTTTGGAAGTTTAATTCTTTTAATCCATCTTTTACTAATTCTACAACAACTTTGAAGGGTTCTTTGTTTATCCAGTTATCTCCTTTAAACAATTCTACTGATAAAGCTTTAAACACAATTTCTCCGGTTTTTTTTCTTAGAAAGCCAATAAAAGCATCTCCCACTAAATCACCAGTCCCAGCATCATCAATTTCAATCGTCATAATTAAAAATTCCTTAATATCTTTGGTTGATTATTTAAACAATTTATTGAATATCAAATTTTTTAAATTAATTCTATTGAAATTAGGTTGTCGAACTTTAGTAAATAAATAATTAAATATAATATTATTAAAAGAAAGCAAATTGAAATGAGTGTTTTAATTGAACGTTCTAATAATTTATTTTTCTCAGACTGGAGGAACCGAAAAAATTGCTAAGATTATAGAGCAAGGTATTTTAACAAGAGGGAATGAATGCGAAATCATTAAAATTGAAAGTGCTGATACTAAGGATTTTAACGAATTTGATTTAATTGGCATTGGTACTCCAACTTTTTTTTATAGAGAACCACGTAATGTTCGAGCATTCTTTCGAAATATTAAAAGTGTAGTTGGAAAGCACAGCTTTATTTTCTGTACCCATGGGAGTATTATTGGAAATACGTTTTATTACATGAGCAAAGAATTATCTAAGAAAGGTTTTATCGTAATAAGTTCTTTTGATTCTTACTCTAATTCATCCATTCAATTTTATCCAAAAATGATGCATACTGCTAAACATCCTGATGAAATTGAACTTGAAGAGGCAAAAAAATTTGGTGAAAATATCTGTGATACTAGTTTAAGAATCCAAAATGGAAATTTAAACTTAATCCCAAAATTAGAACTAATTAAAAATACTTGGTGGGCAAGAAATCCAAAATTATTAACACTAGAAGCACTCAGAGAAAATTCACCTAAATTTAATATAAATCTCGATAAATGTACTGAATGTTTAATTTGTCAAGATAATTGTCCCGTAAATGCAATTGATATTGAAATTGACCCTCCAGAGATTCAAAAAGAAGGGTGTATATTTTGCTGGTATTGCGAAAAGCTATGCCCGAAGGGAGCAATTGAAGCAGATTGGACCAATATAAGAAAAGCTGCTAGAGGAAACTTAGGAAGATATGTAAAGATATTAAAGGAAGCAGAAACACAAGGAAAGTTCAGACCTTATGTTGATTATGAGAAAATTATTTAATATTATTATTATCCAATATAATAGAATTTCTTATTTCAATTAATTGTTTTATTTAATTCTAAAAAAATAACAATAAAACCATTATTTTAATATAATATTATTGATTTTTTAAAATATTATGATTGCCGAGCTTTTAATGATTGGAAACGAAATTCTTATTGGGAAGACTCAAGATACAAATTCTAATTGGATGGCAAGAAGGGTAACAAAATACGGTCATAAAATTAAAAGAATTACAATAGTAGAAGATAATTTAGATGAAATTTCAAAAACAATACAAGAGATTTTAGATAGAGAGCCAGATATCATAATTACATCGGGCGGATTAATTAAAGAAATCAATATTCTTTAAGTTTAAGGCCCCACCTTTGATGATATGACTTTAGAAGCGATAGCTCGTGGCTTAAACAGAAAATTAGAATTAAATAAACTTGCCTATAATTCAATAAAAAAAGCTTATAAACACGCGTATGAACGAGGAATTCTAAAACTTGATGGAATGACGAAAGAAAGAGAAAAAATGGCATTTCTCCCACGAGGCTCGATTCCTTTACCTAATACGGTAGGTACGGCTCCAGGAGTTAAAATTAATGAAGGTCATACTTCTATTTTTATACTTCCTGGTGTTCCTGCAGAAATGAAGGCAATTTTTAGAAATATAATTATTCCAATTCTAAAAGAGAAGAAAGGTAAGTTCATAGAGAAGGGATTTATCTTTATGGGAATTGGAGAATCACAAATTGCACCTTATATTACTCAACTTGAAGAGAAATATCCTCAATTATGGATTAAAACTCATCCTAGAATAGGCTTATCAGTTGAGGTAGAGGTTTCTATTACAGCATTCAACATTGAAAATGGGGAAAAATTAGCCGATAAAGTGTTAAAGGAAATTAAAAAGATTATATTAAAATTAAAAGGAGAAATAAAAGAATAATTATTTTAATTATATTTGATGCTACCGCGCAGGTAGTAAACTCAATAAACACTCACTTTTTAGTGTTTCTGTTTATATCATAGACATCGTTAAATTTTTGATATTTCAATATTTTTAACATTTTTTGCGACTCTGACATGTTCAACTGCTACGGCGTCAATCCTACCAACAATCCAATTTAAAATACCATTATCAGAAAGATTATTAGAAAATTCTTCTGCCTTATTTGGATCAACTGACATTAGCATACCTCCAGCAGTCTCTGCGCATTTACATTCATTAAAGCGATAACCAAAATCATTAGATAAACTTTCAGAATGCTGTATTGTAGGAATTGTTTCTATAATCGCTGATAGATTAGAATTTTGGAGCATTTCTAATAAATGACCAGCAAGACCAAAACCACTCACATCAGTCATCGCATGGATGAATGAAAAATCTTGATATGAATGGATTGTTTGTACTACGTTCTGATTTGATGTTGTCATAATTTTTATAGCCAGTTCTATTGAATTTTTAAGTTCTTTTTTAGAATATGCATCTAGCATTTCAGGTGAGTCTTTTAAAAGCCTATAAGCTGCCATTATAGGTTGTAAGCCAATAGGTTTTGTTAAAATTAATTTATCTCCTTCTTTTACTCCATTTTTTAGAATAATTGAATTTTTGTTAACAAATCCAGATGCCTCACCTCCGATAAGTGGCCATTCTGAGTAGATTGTATGTCCACCGTCTACTTTCGAATTAATTTTTTTTTCCATAAAGAATTTGATCCCTTCAAGTATGCCCTCTGCTATTTTTATCGGTGTATTTGTATTAATTCCTAAAAAGACTAACATTCCAGATATTTTAAGAACATTCATGGCAAATACATCATTAGTAACATTACAAGCTGCGATTTCACCCATAGTTTGTGGTTCATCAACAATCGGAGTGAAGATATCCAAACTTTTTACCATTACCATATCAGAATTTGGAACCGGTACAATTGCTGCATCTTCAATATCTCTACTTAGACCTGTTTTTTCCAATAATTCTTTTAGTTCAGTTGATCCCAGTTTACATGATCATCCAAAGATTTTAACTTGTTTCGTTAACCTATATTCTAGATCTTTCTCCATCCACCTCACTTTAAAAGTGTTAATTGTGTTTATTGAAATCATAAAAATATAAAATCCTTACTTTAATTTTTATATAATTCTTAATAATAAAACAATTTTCAAATAAAAAAATTATGAAAAATTCAAAAAAAATTAACCTAACATCTCTAAAAATGCTTCAATGCGAGTGTTGAGCTGGCCTTCATCATCTGATGAATAATCAGTCATAATCGAGAGAACTGGGATATGTTCATTTTTAAGGGCTTTTTCTAACCCTATTGATTCTATTTCATAAGGCTGACAAAATTTTAACGTATAAAGTATCACACCATCAGCATTATATTCTTTTACTAAACGTAGAATATCTTCCTTTCTTCCTTCATTAGGCGTGAAACAGGCACAATTAATACCTAAATATCTATCAGCTATGATCTCAAGCAATTCATCAACAGAATCGCCTTTAATTTCGCATTCTGAATTAAAATATCTAGTACCTGTACAAGTTTCTTCGGCAACTATTACAGCACCTTTAGTTTCAACTAAATGATGGATTTTCCAATTAGGGATTGCCATTGGTGTCCCACTTACTAAGATACGCTTCGCGCCCTTGTCGGTAACACCGATACTATCTTTGACTCTTAGTTCTAGTTCATCAGCTAACTTTCCAACCATCTGGATTTGGCGGTCAGGGTCATCATAAAATGCTACTTGTGAAACTAATAATGCATCTTTTCCTGAGATTGGAACTGGATTGGTTTTACGACTTTCGTAAACTCTTCTCAATTGTTTTCTTTTCTCTTTAATTTTTTCCATCGCGGCTTTTAAATTCTCTGCAGTTAGCTTATTGCTTGTTACTTCTTCTAATTTAGCAATTAATGCCTTTAATTCATTAATGAAATGTGTACGGGCTTGTGGTCTATCTTTACACTGAGGAGTTTCAAGAATATATACTGGTTTATATTTATCCATAATTTCCCAACATTTTTTCTTTCCATCGCAAGTAGTTTCTCCCACAATAAGATCAGAAGATGCAAAATATGGACAGATGTTTCCAACGCCAAATCCAAGTGAGGATTTTATCAGCGCACATGTATTTGCTGGTAATAATTCCTCTGAAGCGTAATTTGAGAAATTAGTCCCCCCACATAAACCGATGCAAATGGCATTTAAAGCTATAATAATTTCTTCTGGAACATAAAGGCAAAAAGTAGAGATGACTTTTATTCCTTCCTCCCTTGCCTTTTTAAGTTCACTTATTCGAATTCCATGAATATCACCAACTATATTTTCAAAAAAAATTATCCTTCAGGACGGTTTTTCTGAGAATCTAAATAAATCGTCTTATAAATATTAGGCAATACTCCTAAGAGTTGATCGTGTTTTTCAATATCTAATCCCAATTCTCTCCACATAGGATACCAATCTGGTTTTTCTTCTGTTATTTCTTTTTCACCTTGAAAATTTCCTAATAAAAGATAACAAATTTAATGATTTAATGAATATTTATTTATTAATTTTTTCGATTTATTTATCTAAAAAATCGATAAATATATATCACAATTACAAAATCACTATTCAATATAAGCATGATTGCAGAATTCTCGATATCTCCAGCCAATCTTGTTCAAAATAATAATCCATTTAATTTTTTAGCTTTAAGTTTACGGTTTCATTTAATCTTTCCTGATTGTTTTCTATTTGAAATATTTTTATTCTTAGTAATACTTCTTAAAAGAATATTCAAGCGTTGTTAAAGAATAAGTTTAGAATAAAAATAGAAAATTTTACTTTAAACCCCATTTTTATTCAATTACCATTGAAAAAAGATTATTTTACAAAAGAGGATATGACATGAATGAAATAAAAAAGGGTATGACAGATAAAGAAATTGATGGCTATGTTAATGATGTTCTTGAACAAATGAGTTTGAAAGAAAAAGTTTTTCAAATGAGCGGGAATGGCCTTTTCGCCAAAATTATCAAGGATAGAGGCTTTGGAAAGCGAGCATACGATGCCGCTGGTTCAGAAAAATTCAAAATTCCTCCTTTTAAATTTACTGATGGTCCAAGAGGAGTTATTATTCCTGGTTCCACTTGTTTTCCCGTATCCATGGCCCGGGCAGCCTCATGGGATGTAGATTTAGAACAACATGTTGGTGACGTTATTGGAAAAGAAGTTCGAGCACATGGAGGTAATCTATTTGGAGGAGTATGCATAAATCTTCTGCGACATCCTTCTTGGGGGAGGGCACAAGAGACCTATGGAGAAGATGCTTTTTTATTAGGTGAATTTGGAGCGGCTTTAACTCGCGGTGTACAAAAACATAATGTTATGGCTACTGCGAAGCATTATGTGGCAAATAGTATTGAAGAATCTCGTCTTAAAGTTAATGTAAAGTTGGATGAACGAACGCTTCGTGAAGTATATCTTCCTCAATTTAAACGTTGCGTAGAAGAAGGATGTGCCACAATAATGAGCGCTTATAATAAAGTTCGAGGCAAGTATTGTGGACATAACGATTATTTATTACGAGATATTTTAAAAAACGACTGGAATTTTCAGGGATTTGTTCATTCTGATTGGTTGAATGGCGTGAAAGGTACTGTTGCTGGGGTTACCGGAGGATTAGATGTTGAGATGCCACGAGCGAAGTATTTTAGTTTCAAAAAAATCAAAAGAGCTCTACAAGAAGGTAAAATTTCAGAAGACATGATAGATGAGTCTGCAGGAAGAGTTATGAAAACAATTCTAAGATTTGTCACCCGAGAGGATCCACAAATATATAATGATGACTTGATTGGATGTAGTGAACATCACCAAGTAGCCTTGGAAGCTGCTGAAAAGAGTATGGTACTCCTAAAAAATGAGAATGATATTTTACCATTGAAAAAGGATCAAATTAACAAATTAGCGATTTATGGTAAATATGCAAAAATTAAAAACACCGGGGATCGTGGCAGCAGCAATGTATCTGTTAAAAAAGTCATTACTCCATTAAAAGGGATTCAGAATTATTTAGGAAATTCTATTGATTTGATCTATAATGATGGAAAAGATATTGCTTTGGTTAAAAATACTGCTAAAGAAGTTGATGTAGCAATAATAGTTGTTGGATTAAATTATAAGGATGAGGGAGAATATATTAAAGAATTTAAAACTGGCGGAGATCGAAAAATACTTTCTTTACATACTGAAGATATTGAATTGGTTAAAGCAGTGGCAACTGAAAACCAAAATTGTATTGTTGTTCTCATTGGAGGGAGTGCAATTACAATGGAAGAATGGAAAGACCAAGTACCAGCCATCATGATGGCCTGGTATTCTGGTGTAGAAGGAGGAAATGCTTTAGCAAATATTATATTTGGTAATGTCAATCCGAGTGGAAAACTACCTTTTACGATTCCAAAGAATCCTAAAAATTTACCTTTATTTGATAACATCGTTGATGAAATTGAATATGAATATTATCATGGATATACACTTTTTGAAAAAGAGGGCTATGTCCCAGCATTTGCTTTTGGATATGGCTTAAGTTATACTACATTTAAATATGAAAGTTTAAGAGTTGAATTAAAGGATGATAAAGTCATTACTACCGTAGATGTTCAAAATACAGGAAAAGTAGCAGGAGAAGAAGTAGTCCAATTGTATATTGGATTTGAAAACTCTCACATCGACCGCCCTGTAAAACTTCTAAGAGGTTTTTCTCGTGTCTTTCTCGAACCAAATGTCTTAAAAAATGTAAAAATTGTGGTTCCAAGAAAAAATCTTGCTTGGTATAACCCAAAATCGAAATCATGGGAAATAGAACAAATTGAATATATTGTTTATGTGGGTAAATCGTCGAAAACTGAAGATCTCTTAACTACTCAATTTACTTTATGATTATTGATATCTCAGAAGATTTAGATTTAACCACTAAATAAAAAATGAAGGTATATAATGACTTTAGATGCTGTTGCACAACAGATTTCTCAATAAGTGACCACAATACTGTGTTTTAACTTATTTCATAGACATCATTACATCATTAGATTTTTGTTATTTCAATATACTCGATATTCTTAGAAATGCGAATATACTTGGGTTTCTTAATATTATCGATCGTCCCAACATTCCAATTAGAAACTCCGAATTCTTTTTCAAGTCTTTCTGAAAATTCTTCAGCGAATTCATCGTCAACTGAAAGGAGCATTCCACCAGCAGTTTCGGGCATCTCACATTCATCAAATTTATACCCAAAATCATATGATAGCTCTTTTGTTAATTTAATTATTGGCACTTTTTCAATAACAGCTGATAGTTGAGAATTTTGAAGAATTTCTTTTAAATGCCCAGCAAGACCAAAACCACTCACATCAGTCATAGAATGAATGAATGAAACATCTTGATATGAGTGAATAGTTCTTACTACATCCCGAAGAGATGTCGTCATTAAATTAACTGCAAATTTAATTGAACTATCAATCTCAGATACGGAATAATTCTCTAAGAGGTGTGGTTTGTTTTTTCGAAGCCGATAAGCAGCCATTATTGCTTGATTTCCAATAGGTTTTGTTAGAATGATTTTATCACCTTGCTTCACAAAATTCTTTTTAATAATTTTGTTCTTCTCAACGAAACCACTTGCTTCTCCTCCAATAAGTGGCCATTCAGAATAGATTGTATGTCCACCTAACACTTTAGATTGGATTTTATCTTCCATGAAATGTTTAATTCCTCTTAGGAGTCCTTCGGAAATATATTTAGGCATATCTTGCTTTATCCCCAAGAAAACCAACATACCAGATATGTCCAATACATTCAAAGCAAACACATCATTAGTAACATTACAAGCTGCGATCTCTCCCATTACTTCCGGTTCATCTATAATTGGTGTGAAGATATCTATATTTTTAACCAATACAAGATCACTTTTAGGTACAGGGATGATAGCAGAATCTTCAATGCCCGCTTTAAGTCCCGCTCCAGACAATAATTTATCTAACTTTTTAGCGTCGAGTTTACAGTTTCATCCTAGCAATTTAGATTGCAATGTCAATCGATAACTCTCTAACTCTTGCATCATTCACCTCAATCTATAATTCTTATTTATTTGTGTTATTAGAATTAAATAGAATAGATGAATATATTAATTTTTTTAACATATTTTATAACCCAAAGAAAATGCAGATCACTACACTTAAAGAATAAAAGAGATTATTGTTCTTTATTGAAGAATTAGATAATATTGCTAATTATTTCTCAAAAGATTAACCGAAATACGCCCTGTTTGAATAAATATAAATAATGAGAGAATATAAGAAGAAAAAATTCATCTAAGAATACTAAATGATCTACTTGTTTTTCTTGAAATGTTAAACTGATCTTTATAGTATATAGCAAGCTTAATTTCATCTGCTGATGGGTCAAACAGATTCTTTTTTAGTTCTTTTTTTTTGTCAATCTTTAGAAAATAATTAAACTTAAAAACCGTTCCAGGTTTTAATTCATTTAATTGAAGGAATTTAGAATAACTTTCTTTTCTTTGAAAATCTATATATGCTGGTATCTTCAAAAATATTTGTAAATCTCTAAAGTCAAAATTTGAAGGATTAGTCAACTTAAAATTCAAATATATTTCATTTCCAATTGTTTTTATATTTTTGAAAAATAGAACTTCGTTGGAAGCTGTTATATCAGACTCTAGTTGCTGAAAGTATATTTTATCATTTATTATTTTAGCATTTAGTTTATTTTTATTTATGTATTTAAGAATTGAATTTTTTAATTGTTCATTTTCTAAATTCATATATGAAGAAAGTAAATCTAACTTAATTGGATTAATAATCTTCAAATAAAATTTAATTTGGTTAAGGTAAAGCTTATTATTACTTTTTTTAATAAAAACTCTCAATCTGTTTATTAATAACTCCTTTGAGGCGTTAAATTTATTAATATATGGTCTAGCATACAAATTAAATATATTATTATCTTCAAATATTTTTTCTTTTCCAAGGAGATTATCAATTTGTTTTTCTGTTTCTTCAATGTAATTTTGGATTTGCGTGTAATTTATTTCTATTAGTTTTTGTGCGTCTAAAAATTCATTCTTTTTTATTAAAAATTCCAATTTACTTTTTAATTTATTGAAATTATCGGTAAAATTCTTTATACCTTCAATTCTTTCTGTAATAATAGACTGGATATGGCTTTGAAGTATTTGAAAATTAAGTTCAACGTTTATACCATTAATTTTAGTGCTTTCATTGACTGCTTTAGCGATATTAGTTTGTGTAAAATCTATGTTAAATTTATCTTTTATTGATTTAATTTGCCGATCTAAATCACCTAAATATTCCTGAATTTCTATTTTAGTTGTAATCCATTTTTTTAGTAGATCTTTAAAAATATCATTGAATTCTACATTATTTATCAGTAATTCTCTAATATCACTATCTAATTTAAATAATTTTTTTCTTACTTGAGTTATATAGGCAAATTTGTCAGCTTCCGCACTATTTAATTCAATATTTGAAATAGGACTATCTTCAATAATCTCAAATTTACTTTCTTTAACATATTCAAATTCTGCTTTTAAGACATTAATACGATTATTTATTAAATCAATCTCTTCTTTTAAATGAGAAATAAATTCTGTTTTTTTTTCTTCACAGATTTCAGAGATGAATCCTTTAATAATACTGAGTTCCTCAATAATTTGTACTCTTGTTTCTTCCCAATCCTCGATTAATTCAAATGCTAACCTCTTATATACAAATTTATCAATTAAATTGTGAAATTTTTTAATTTTTCTTAAAATCTTATTGTATTTTTTATTTAACTGAATTTCAGTAACATAAAATTTGAAATTGTTTATATATGAATTCAGTTTCTCTCTAAATTGAGCTGGAATCTCTTGAAACTTATGAATTCTTTTTTGTAAGATTAATAATTCATTATTTATTCTTTCTATAGATTCATCGATATCAGTAAAAATTGCTTTAATATTTTTTAAAGTATAAATAACTTCATCCCTAACTTCTGGATCTTTCTCATTCTTTAAAATTTTATTTAATTCAATAGTTATCCAAACTGCTATCTTCTTACTGTTCAAAATAAAACATATATTTTGTAATAAAATTATTGCTTTCTTCCTTTCTCGCCAAAAACGTGATTCTAGTTGATATAAGATTTTGGTAATTTCATTTTCAAGTTCAATTTGGTATTCTTCAAATAAACGTTTAAAGACTAAGGCTATACCTTCTCTAATATTTTCAGAAGGATTTTCTAATTCTTCAAATAAATAGGGAAAAATTTCAGTTATATTGTGCCGGCTAATATGATAAATTGCGTTTATTAATGAATTTCTATAATTAGAGTCGCTTTTTTCAACCATAGAATTTAATAAATTAGCCCAAATCTGTTCAAAATTGTTTTCTGCTATATTAACAAGTGATTCTACAACTTTTAACTGAATTCGATAATCCTTTCTATTTAATAAATTAATTAATTTTGGAATAATTGAAATTATTTCTGATGATTTTTCTTTGCCAATCTCCCCAAATAACCAAATTATAAGTTCTTTTGTTCTATTTTCTTCATTATATAATAGATTTAAAAGAAGATAAAATAATTTCTCTTTTGAAAGAAAATATGTGCCATGAATTTTTAAAAGCTCCGAGGCTGCTCTTGCAACATCATCATCCTTATCTCTTAGATTAATTATCACCATGGATAATAGTGGTTCCAGATTGCTTATCTTCGTATAATCTTGATTTAATAATTTCTGGATTGTTTTGGTTACGGAGAGTTTTACTTTCCAGTCATTATCCATTAATTTCTCTGTATATTCTTCAATAATTTCCTGTAATTCATCTATATCAATATGTAATGATAGAATCAACTTACCTATAATTTTAACAGTTAACCTCCTCACAGAGGGATCATGATCATATAAGCGCCCTCTGATTTTATCAATCAAATCGATAAATAAATTAGGCCTAAATAAGCTGATTTGATAGCAAATTTCTAAGGAAACCAATCGAATCCAAGAATCAGAATCATTGATAAATTGAGCAACAAATTTTATCGTTTTTAATGATATAGAAGGAGATTTATCGCATATTAAATTTAGTAAACTAAGACTTCTGTAAATTAGTTCTTTATCAAAACCATTGTTATAAGTTTCTATAATATTAAATATTTCTTCTGCAGCTTTCTCATTATACCCGTTTAGAATCAAACTTTCAATTTTCTCGGAATCTAAAGATAAAGACGTCAATATAGTATACAAGGATGTTTTTTAAAAAATTATTACTTCAAAGATCTCTTCTACTTACTAGTATAAATATCTTTTAAAATAATTATGTCAAATAAAAAAAAATAAAAAAAAAAATCTGTAAAAAAGTATCCAAGTAACCTTTCAAGTTTAAAATTTTTATTGACATCTTGAAATTGACTCTGGAAATCACCATTGAGATAAAGCTCTAGATCTTGATAAGGATCTTGTCCTTAGCGGAAAATCGTAATCCAAATATATTGAATAAAATATTATCAATTGATATTACAAAATCAAAACAAATATCCCTTTTTCGCTAGATTAAATCTAAATTCTCATCGTGTCGCAAATGATTAGGGTTATTTTGTATATACATAGTTTCTAAACTAGGAAGAACTTCGGTTTTCAGTTTTTCAATTTTTTCCGAAAAGAGTTTTTTCAGCTTATATATTTCATTTTTAATAACCAAAGTAGGATTAACGGAACTGTAACCTCCATTAGCAGTTATAACCCATTCGCGTTGTTTTAGTTTATTAAGAGCATTCCTAACGGTATTTTCCTCTGTCTTCATAATTTTGCTTAAAATTGATTCACTGGTATTTCCTAAGGACATTAGAGTCGTGTAAGTCCTTATTTCGAAATCAGAGACATTCAACATTTGCATAGAGATTAAAGCTTTTTTATCTATTTGTGTTATCCGTATTTTTTTTCTAAAAGATTCTTTCTTAATCTCGGAAAGATTAAAATTATTGGAAGTGATAATTTTTTTAGCTTCTACTGCGTCATTAAAGAATTTTATGCCAATATCCGTACGTAATAATACACTATTACAATTATCATTAAAGGCTCCAACACTTCCAACAGATATATCTGCAATTTCAGCACTATAATCTTTACAATATTGACAGCTTATCCATGTGTATTTCTTAATCCTCTTAATTTGAACATCTTTAATTTCTTCATTATTCATATAAACGTAAAATTTACCATGTGAAATATCGAACTTTTTTACATCGCTTAATGACACTCCAAGCTCTTCTTGAACAAATATTTTCATTAAATCATATGAATAGTTTGAATAACAAAAAAGTCCAATTATTAAAGTGAACTTCCCATATTCTTCTGAGAGAGGTGAGCCCAATTGTAACTTTCTTATTGCTCGGATTTGGCAGGGCATCCCAACAAATGCTAATTTTTTAAGTTTGAACTTATTAATGGCATCTTTATAAGTGTTTACGCTTGATGCAATAGTATATTTAGAACCTACGCAAGCCAATATTTCATCTTTAGTTCTCGCTATTACGGGTTTTGGAAACCATTTATCATCTCTATCTGTAAGAAGAACTCCATCTATTAATCCTGTATCTAAAGCATGAATAAGTAAGGTAGAGACTACTCCTCCATTTTGGGCAACCTTCAATATTTCACTATCAGTGCTTTTTGCGGCAACTAATTTTTGATAAAATCCCAATGGATAGCTTTTATTTACTTTACCATGAAATAATTCTTCTTCAAAAATATCTTCAGGAAAGTATGTCCTTGGACAATACCTAAAACAGGTGGAACATTCCGGATCATATTCTAATAATGCTGGTTCTTTTTCATTCATACAAATTCTTGGGCACAAAGCGCTGCAGCAGCCACAGTGTGTGCAACTATCTTTACTTATAACTAAGTCATGCAATTCTTGAAATCCAATACCAAGAAAATTCGATTGCAGGTAATCTTTCATTTGATTTCTCGTATCCGCCATTTTCTCCTCAACTTTAACATATTTTTTACCCTATAAACTAAAAGCAAAAAGAACCCAGAATGACCTTTTTAAATAATTATCATGTTCCAAGCGAACAAATCCATGAGAAGTTATAAAAGAAGGTCAAGCGGATTTGTTTCGCTTATAAAATTAATACTACTAAAATAATACCCTTAACAGTTAACAGTGTTCTTATAGTAGTAGTATTTGAAATCATTATTATAAAATAATATCTTTTTATAATATTTAAACTTTTACTAAACGTGTACAAGGTTATTAGATATTAAGCATATTCATATTCTTAGAAAATTCAAATATCTAATAGAAAAATTAATTCCTTTCACACTGTCGTTCAATGAAATTCAATCTTCTTTTCTTCAAAAAAACTAAGAATGAACAACTTTTATTAAAATCTATTAATAATATTACAATTTTGATAAAATTAATAATCTAAAAAGATAAAATAGAAAATTTATAATTAAACTGAATATTACAGATTATTCGAATAGTTCAATAATAGCCTGACCAGGTGTAGCAATTCTTTCTCGATAAGTTAATATACCACTTTCTACTTGCTTGGTTTTTACTAAACCTCTTTCAATATCCTTTTCTGAAATATAACCCCTTTCACCAGCTTCAAATTTTTTTAGAATGTTACCACTGCTATCCTTTATGTCTACTTTTGTTATTGTAATTTGGCTCACATCAAAATAAACTCTAGTAGCTTCAATTTTTGAAATTTTTGCTTCAGTAAGGAGAAAATCACCTACCCTTACCATCCCCCTCATCTCTACTGAGATGTCAATGAAACTTCCATACTTACCGTGCTCAAGAAAATCTTCGAATAATTTTGAAATAAATCCAAAACTAAATAATCCGTGAGCGATTACACCTTTTAAACCTGCTCTTTCAGCAACAGCATCATTGGTATGGATTGGATTAGTATCTCCTGATGCTTTAGCATATTGTTTTAATAAATCTCTTGTAATACCATCAAATTCATTTTTTATGACCTGACCCACACTCAAATCTGAAATTTTCACCATGTTAATATCCTCCTTTTCTAATACCAGCTGTAATGACAACGTTACAGACTGGTTCGTTATTTTGATTTTTTATATTTATTAAAAATTCAACGAAAAGAATCATATTTTTTTCAATTAGCCAGACTTTACCACATTTACCAGTTACTTTAAGTTTATCCCCAGATTTAATATCAACACAGCCTTCCCAATTATATTGATTACCAGTGTGTAAAATTTTGCCTGGATCGCGAACGAGACCGCGTTCTTTTCCATTTTGTTCTACTTTAATACCCAATATTAATTTATATAACGCTTTCACTGTGAAGTAGTTAGCAAACGCATGACAAGCAACAACTCCTTCCTCTTCTGAACCTACATACTTAAGATCTGTTATCCCATAAACTTTTGCGAAATTGACCAAATTTCTATGTCTGATATTAAATGTCGCAGATCCCGGAATTTCCATTCCTGTTAATGTGTTTATTAGAAATTCAGCATTTTTTTTTAATTCATCTATATCCAATTTGATCTAACTCTTGAATTTAATAATTTGAATTTTAGAATCGTATTAATTATAATTTACGTTCATTTTAATTAAAACTTTCATTCAACATTTTAAATCCATTTAAATTGAAATTAAGTCTAAACTTAATTAGCTAAATAAGACTTTTATTACATAATTTTAGTAAAGATTTTTTTTATTTTATCTAGAGATTCGTTGAAGAAATCAAGAATTCTTTGAGTATTAGAACTGCCATTCAATATAAAACAATGTATTTTAAAATTTTTAATAAGGTGTAGCGAATAAAAATCAATTGGTTTAGAGCGTGTTTTCAATTTATCTACGTTTATTTCGATTTCAGCTAATTTTCCACACGTTTTCATTTCCAAGAATTTATGAGTAGTTATTTCTTTAATGAGTTGATTTTTATCATTAAAAACTCCATCAACATCCTTTATTAAAAAGCACTTATTTAACTCCAGTTCTTTTGCTAAAAACAACACAATTGAATCAGAAGTAACATCCCAATTATGTGGTAACTGATTATTCTTTTTTAAATATTTGAAAGGAAGAAAGATCGAAAAAGTTTTATTTAATTTTTTTAACTTACTAATGTTATCGATGGCTATTATTTCCGGAAACTTTTCATTTAATTCTATTCCGTTATAATTCATCGAAAGAATAGCCATCCAATGAGCCAATTCTTCATCAAATTCTAATTTATCGTGTAGATTTCTGACAAAATTTGCATATGAACCACCTCCCGGAATCAAAATAATTTTTTTGATTATCTTCTCTTTATATAATTGAGATAATTGAGCAATTGTTGTGTTAATATTTTCATGATTCTCTAAGATTTTCCCACCAATTTTAAAAATAACAGTATGTAAGGTCATAACACTATTGTTTTAACTATAATTGAAAATAAAAAGCTCCAGCAACAGCAAAAGCAGATGAACTAATTTGGTCAGGAATCTGTGTTATTTTTTCATAACTTAGAATATTATCATATCCTAATTCTTGTAGAGATTTTCGAATCAAAAAATTACCAGCTAAACCAGTAACTACGAAATTTGGTTTTTTTTCAAATTCAGGAAATCTATTTATTAGAGCATCCAAAAATTCTTTAATTTCCATTGAAATAATGTTTAATTGTTTTTTATAAATGTACTTAGCAATTAAATCTAAATTGTCTTTTGAAATTGTTTCGAAATCCATACATATCATCCTTGAGAGTCGGGCATAGCAGTCATTTAATGATTTTGAGCGGTTATCAGCAGTGTCGTTTATATAATCTTTTTCAGAAATGTTGTTTAATATTCTATGGACATCAGAAATTAAGGCGAATTTTTCAAAAGATATCCTAACTAAATTTCCTTTGTAAGGGACAAAATGAGTAATAGAAGGGATTGTGGCTCTTAAACCACCTGTATATATCAATTCATGATTAATCATTCTTGTCACATCATCCTTACCTTGAGCGACTGGGATTGAATCTAAAATTGGAATTAAATCGATTGTCGTTGACCCTCCATCGATTAAAATACATTTGGACATAAATTTCCCTAAAAACAAGGATGTTGATACCCAATTTGCCGCTGAAATTTTTAAATAATTTGTCATTGCTGATTTATAGTTATTGAAACTGCTTTCATTGCTGATAAAGAATATTTTTTTCTCGTCAAAAACTTGTTTTAGTGCTTTTAAAATAGTTAAGATTCCTTCACGTTTAGTTTGAAAGGCATCTGAAAGTTCTGCGGTGATAGCAACTGATATATAATCAACTTGTTCTAAATTATTTCCATTTTTTATAATTAAATTCGAAATAATCCTACTTAACATTTCTGGAATATCAGCAATAGTTTTTTCCCAAAATGGAAAATATTCAATATACGAAAAAGATTTAAGGATTTCTTTATCTTTGAAAAAAATCAATGCTGCTTTTGAATTAGCGCCCCCAATATCTATTCCTAAGATAATTATTATTCATTACCTCTATAGAGCGTTTTCAAATCATTAATGAGTTTATCTAAATTCTCTCTAGTTAGATTCTTTAGTTAAATCCATTTAATTAAACAAAGAATTATAAATTATAGCTTTTCTATTCCTAATATTATTTTATTTTATTAAAGTTTTATTTAGGATTTAATTAGATTAATTTTAAAACCAAAAAACTTAGTTTTAAAATTCAAAGTTGTTTGAAGCTTTTCAACCTTATTTTTTATAGAGAAAAGATTTAAATATTAAATTCATTGTATTGAATTCACTTCTTGAGGAGAATATATTAGCTTAAAACAACAATGCTTAATTAAACTCAGATTTAGGAAAATTTAAGAAGATGTGATAATAATTCAATCCAAACAAAATTTACAAAAGATTGATTTTGATTTTAGAAATTTAAAAAATATTCCTATTGAATATATATCAAAAATACCTGGCGTGATTTTTCTTGTCCTTGATATAAAGGGAAATGTTTCTTTTTTAAATAAAAATGGATCAGAAATTCTTGAATATAAGGAAAGTGAATTAATCGGGAAAAATTGGTTCAAAAAGTGCCTTCCGGAACGGATAAAAAAAGAAAAAAGTAAAATATTTCAGAAATTAATGCGAGGAGAGGTTGAATCCGAAGATTATGTTGGAGATATTATTATAACCAAAAACCGTAAAGAGAGGCAAATTGCTTGGTATAATACAGAAATTCATGATGATGAAGGAAAAGTAACTAGAACTTTAAGTTTTGGAATAGATATTACTGAGAACAAAGAGATTGAAGAAAAATTAAAAAAATCAGAAGAAAAATTCAAAAGTATAGTGAATAATTTAGACGTAGGCTATTTTAGAGTAACTTATGATGGAATTTATTTAGAACACAATCCTGAACATAATAGAATATTGGGGATTGATCCCTTGGAAGATTTAACGGGATCTAAAACGATTGATTTTTGGCAAAATCCTAAGGATCCTCAAAAATATTTGAAAGAACTCGCGAATAACGGTTTTCTTAAAAATTATATTATTCATGCTAAGAAGAAAAGTAGGGAAAAAATAGTTCTTCAAATGAATGCTCATTTGATTAAAAATTTTAATGGAGAGTTTATTGCCATTGAAGGTACCTTTTTAGATATTACTTATAAATTCTATTTAGAAGAAAAATCAAAAGAGGCTGAAATCCGATATCATACAATATTTGAACAATCACCTGATATGATTATAATCGTTGACACCGAAACAAAAAAACCAATCGAATTCAATGATAAAGTCTGTAAATTATTAGGATATTCACGTGAAGAATTCTTTAAAATGAAAATACATGAGTATGAGGCAAATGAAAATCAAGAAGAAGTTAAATCTCATGTCGAACGAATTCTAAGAGATGGACGTGCTGACTTTGAGACAAAATTCTTGACAAAAAAGGGAGAAGTTTTAGATATTTTTGCTAGAGTAAGAGTAATTGAATTGTTAGGCAAAAAATATTTTCAATCTATTTGCCAAGACATTACAGAACGAAAAAAAGCTGAAAAGGAACTGAAAAGGATTGAATGGCTCCTTAAACCTAAAATTTTGCAATATCAAATAAAGACACCTGAATATGGAGACTTAACAGAATTAAATGAACAAAATATGATATTAAAAAAGGTTGGAAAAGAAGTTTTAAATGATATTGTTATCGATTATTTAAATTTATTAGAAACTTCGGCTGCAGTCTATGAAAAAAATGGAGATTATGCTTTAGGTATATTTTCTTCTGGATGGTGTACATTTCTTGATAACGCTTCTCGTAAATTATGCAATATAGAAGATAATCTAAAAGCTCTGAATTGTGGAAATTGGCATTGTCACGAATCGTGTTGGAGCAAAACTTCAAAAAAAAGTATTGAATTAGGACAGTCGGTTGAAAATGAATGTGATGGTGGACTCCACGTTTTTGCTACTCCTATTTGGGCTAATAATGAAATCGTGGGAAGCATAAATATTGGGTATGGTGATCCTCCTTCTGATGATATAAAACTTCAAGAAATTGCGGAAAAATATGATGTAAAGCTTTATAAACTCAAGGAATTATCAAACTCCTATGAAAGGCGTCCAGTATGGATGACTGATATTGCTAAAAATAAATTATTGACATCTGCAAAATTAATTGGCGAAATTATTGAACGCAAGATGATAGAGCAAAAATTAAGAGAAAGTGAATTAATGCTACAGAAGTCACAAGAAATTGCTCAAATAGGTAGTTTTGAAATGGACTTGTCAACTAATGAGGTCATATGGTCTAATCAATTATATAAATTATTTGGATTGAAGAAAGAAGGAAAAACCGTTGACTATGAGAAAGTATTAGCATTGATCCATCCTGATGACAGAGAAAGAGCTATAAAAGTATCAAGTGAAGCAGCTAAAGAACGGAAACCCTACAGACTTGAACATCGTGTAATTCATCCTGATGGTAGGATTCTTGATCTATTGATTACAGGGGATGTTATACGTAATGAGAAAAATGAAATAGTAAAAATCGGAGGAATAACTCAAGATATCACCGAGAACAAAAAGAAAGAAGAAGAGTTACGATTACATAGTGCAATCATGTTAAATGTGAATGAGGGAATACATCTTGTAAGGTTAAATGATGGAATGATTGTCTATGCAAACCCCGCCTTTGAGAAGATGTTAGGGTATAATTCTGGTGAAATGATTGGAAAAGATGTCGCAATTGTAAATGCACCAACTGACAAGACTCCTAGGGAAACAAAAGAAGAAATTATGGGAATCTTGGCAGAAACAGGAGAATGGCATGGAGAAATTAAAAATATTAAGAAAGATGGTACTCCATTTTGGTGCTATGCAAATGTTTCTGTATTTGATCATCCAGAGTATGGTAAAGTCCTTGTCTCAGTACATACTGACATCACCGAGCGCAAGAAGGCGGAACAATCATTACTCAAATCACAAAAAAAACTTTCAATTAAGAATAAAATTTCAAATATTTTTCTTACTTTTCCAGATGAAGAAATGTATAGTAAGATTTTAGCCTTAACTTTAAAAGAACTAAAAAGCGAATTTGGTGCATTTGGATATATTAATGAAAATGGAGATTTAGTTGAACCTTCATTAACTAGAGCTATTTGGGATAAATGTAAAATTGAAAAGAAAAGTATTATTTTTCAAAAAAAAATATGGGCTCAGAATATTTATGGTAAAATAATAAAGGAAAAGAGATCTATTTATATGAATAAATCCTTTAAAGTTCCAAACGGGCATCTTCCTATTTTA
>SDBT01004269.1_pt1 | contig 24336 bp, 17 predicted proteins | sample 2277101 | NCBI WGS metagenome assembly SDBT01 (sample SAMN10404973, study PRJNA504765) | marine sediment metagenome | isolation source: marine sediment core GS10_PC15, 103 cmbsf | place: Arctic Ocean: Southern Knipovich Ridge | collected 2010 | reverse complement strand
TACCCATGCTTGTTAAAGTACTACTACCCAATACCTGGAGGACACAACAGCTTCTTCAAGAAATCAATAAGGAAAGAAATTATTGACCGAATAAGTTCGTTCGTGAAGGAAGTGTCCTTGTGTGAAAAAGACGATGATAAGGACGAGGACGAGGAAGAGGATATGTTATAAACAACAAAAACTAAATATAATTCGGGCGGTCAACATCAACATCAACATCAACATGAGCAGTTGCACAGCCTTCGTACCGCAATGCCGACTCCGATTGGAATTTGTGAAAAGGATTCGACCTATTTTGGAATCTTATTTTGATGAAGTGACAATCAGCAACAAAACCAGTGTGAATGATACTGAAAATACAATCTTCTTTCGATTCCTACCATGCAATAATCTGAAGTTCAGTCTTCAAGCGTTTCATTACTTCATGCATAAGAGATGGATGTTAAAATACAGAGATATCCTTGTGCAAAAAACGTGGGATTCCGAATTTAAGATCCACGACGAAATTCGAGTCAGCGCTACTATTGTGAATAAATTGTGCAACGGATTATTCGTCAGCGACCTCGCTTACATCACCGGTGTGACAATATTCTCTGATGTGGAGATGTTTAGGGTGTACAATAGAGTAGGATTATCTATGGACGGTAAACCAGAGATTAATCCCCTCAACGTTACGCTGACCACCCGAGAGGAGCGCTTTATCAACATCACGACACGATGGAATCTAAATTTGATATGCTATTGTTTTCCAACAATAGTTCTGTGGATAATGTGTCAATTGTTCATCTGGATCTACGTTCACGTGTATTTAATAAGCGTTACCATGATCTGCATGCAATTCGTTTCCGAGGACAACCCATCCGTGTCCGTAAAAAGACTTTGCTACAATTCATTCGTAGTTCTTCTGTTGGTTGGCATAAGATATTACAACATGAGGAAATACATTGTCTATACATCTAATTGGTGGATGCTGTTCATTCGCGTGTTTGTCTCTCTATCGCCTCTATCCTTGTGTCTGTCGTTTGTCGATGTCGTCATTTACAATTTGAATTTGAATTTTGATTTTTTTTGAATGTGGTGTGGATTGGGGGGGAAAAAAAAGGGAAAACCTCCATCATACCTAAAAAAATATGATTCATTATAAGTCGACGTCTCTTGTCACTTCCGTGCCACAAAAACCTCCGCCGCGCCACCGCATACGAAGGAAACGCGCAGTTTTGAAACCAAAATCCGATGACAGTAACCATTTGAGAAACGTTGATGAGTATGTCTTTACCAAGACGGTCGTCAATAGCGACGTGTGTGCGTGCATGTGCAACTCTGTTAAGGCTGCTGCATACCGTCTCGGCCTTCGCTTGGACTCTATGTTGTGCAACGTGAACGACTCTCGCGCCACGATGTCTTGTAATGTATCCAAAAGCGACAATCGCGACGTAACTACGCTGAACATCGACAATCTCAAGTCTCTGTCCGAATTCCACTGGATGGACGTTAGTGTGAACAAAGTACAATCACGAAGTTGTGTTCTCGTGCTGTCAGCCACTATCGATGCAACGCGGCGCATGCTGATGATGAGGGAACGCATGAAGATGCGGAAGCGGAAGAGACACGAGACTTCTTCCGTGGTTGAGGTGAAGAAAAAGAAAACGCTCATATCGCCCATTCATAAGGAGAAGCTGACAAACCAGGCGACTCTCTACGAGATGATCCAGAACCGTGTGTTCATGTGTTGCTTTGAGTACTTTTCGATCGCGCCGGAAAATGTTCGGGACATTTGTTTCTCGTCGATCGAATCGAAGATTCTGCCCCTCACCGAGTACGTCACACGGATCTCCGGGATCATACCACACAAGGAATCGACGAAGTTTGTGCTCCTGTCTGACGCTGACTTGCTAAGATACATTATCGTCGGAATGGGAAAATCCCATAAAGACGATGAATACGGCCCGTGGATTGCATCTCTCGCGAGTGGCAAGAGAAAGATACATCTGGTGGCAGGAGACGATTGGTCAAAGTTTGAGCACATCCGCGATGAATTTTCCACAATGTGGATGAACGCATTACGATCTCTCCACAAAAACACAAACTACATAAGAAAGCTGCGATTGAATAATCTCGACATCCTCACGAGCGGGACAAGACCGACGTTGGGGTATGCGAACGATGGGGGTCATTAAGTATCGGTGTCATCGTTATATGTACAATTGAAAAAGTCACTTCTTTCCTGCGCATACTTCATCTTGTCCACAAACTCCTTGTCCTTCATCTTGCTCGTGTGTATAACCACCCGCGTGGAAAGATTCTTGCCCATCGCGTACATTTGCATATACTCCTGCGTTCTCTCGTGAGCCTTTGCGCCGATCGCGTTGTCGCGACGTTTCTGCTCCTCGTGATCAGTCATCGTTCCCTTTCCTTAATAACGCGAACGATCTGTTGACTGGTCGGACCACACTAACGCGCGCGATTGGATGCTCTGGGGCGTTTTTTTTGTGGACGAAACGGCCTTTTCCAGATTGCGTAATCTCCACAAAATCGGCCCCATGTCTGCGCTAAGTTTTTTTATGTCGGTTTTCATCATAACCTTCCCCTCGATCTCCTCCTGCTTTTTGGTTTCCTCGTACAAAAAGTTGTTCAGCCATCCCCAGGAAATACAAAAAGCGATCACGAGAATGACGAGGAACATAATAACCCACGCAAACACAAACAACCAGAACAGAGGAATGTAAATGTTCCAGATAAGGCACGGGATCAAGTTTGGCGGCAACGGCATCAAGAACAATGCGCGGAAGAGTCCGAGAAAGTACGGAACGAACCAGTTGTACTCGTCGCATCCTGGGTTTTCCAAATCCCACCCGGGAAACCACCGCTCGATAAAAATCTCCTCGTCGAGAAAGATGATGGGCCAGACGCAACTGTACTCGGAACTCGCGAGCCAAGGAAACCTGGGCCGGCATTGAGTCTCGTCCCGGTTTACGTTGAACAGCCAGTTGAACAACTCCGCAACGATAACAGCCGTGCTCGGCCAGTGCTCTAGGTTCCATACGTGATTCTGACCAGGCGCCATGCCCTCGTATATGGGCACACCGATCACAAAGAATCCAAACCGACGTCGCGGTGGCTGCGGTGCAACCTTCACGTCCCTGAACCTTTCCAACGTCTCATCAGCGGGGTTTGCGCAACTTTCGTTCATCCGTTCCAGGTGCTCCACACGCATCTGGTTGGCACGTCTCAGGTACGGAATGCTCGTTCTCACGTCCATAAGAGCGCTCACGGACGTGATCTTCCTCAGATTGTGCACGGTATCCCTAATAATAGCCGGCATCGTTTTCTTGGGGGAAAGCACGCGCCGGACATGAGAAAATTGACTCACCATCCTGTCCCATTTCTGCACGAGCGCCGGGTAATTTGACGGCGCGCTCGCTACAAACTCCCTCGCACTACGCGCCGCCTCGCGCGCCCCGTTGATGAAGAGAATGGATTCACCCTCTTCCATGACGAGAGAAGTTTCCGCGGGCGTTGACACTGCAGTCTGCAGTATGGGTATGGATATGGATATGGATGCATACCACGGGTATAATTTACACCACACGTACCGGATGATCGTGTCTCTCCACGTGATTGCGTTATCGGTGTCGCAGTAATAACGCCTGTACGTTTCGTTCTTCGCGGCCTCGTAAATCATATAGGGTGTGTGGAACCCGAGCTCGTACGCCATTTCATACAGTTCCTCCGCCGAATTTGGGAGGCCGATGAACACCGTGTCATTTCCGTCCGTGATCGCGCACTCCATGATTTCAAAATTGGAGAATCGGTCCGGGCGCGCGATCGACCAGAGAAAGTACTTCATCGCGTAGATTATGCTGGTATCCTCCATCGGGCGAATCTCGTCCGGGTGTGAGGCGTAGTGTTCGCGAATGGCGTCCAGCATAAAGTTATGAGGCAGGTCGGTGACGTAGCAGTAGGTTGTCCCCTTGATGAGAAACGATGTACATAGGTAGAAGACCAAAAACAATAAAATGATTTTCATTTCTTACAATGACCCCGGTAATCACGCAAACGGGGTATAATCACGCCCCGTTCATTTCGAGGGAAATGGGGTTCACGTCATCGTTCCTCATCGCGTCATCGTCGGTGTTGGACCCAAATTCGTTTCCGATCTCAAATTCGTTCATCATGTCGTCGAACGTCGCGGTATCGGTTACGTCGTCGTCGGCGTATGAATGAAACTTGGGCTTGTCTTCAAAAACGTGAGGGGATTCGTAATGCTCCCCCACATCCCCGATCAAATCATCCTCCAGATCCTCACCCGGGATGGACATGAAAAATATTGTGTGGTTGAAACGATGATCGATCTAGTATTTCAACGTATCCATAAAGTATGGCGGCAAACTATTTGGCTCTATCAATTCAATGAGTCACCAATCACACGAAAATGTCCGCGGACGACCTTCGTAAGTGGGCGAGTTGGAAACTGACCGGCGTCGCCAACTTGAGAGACCACCAGAGTTCTGTTTTTGATAAAATTATATTTGATCCAGCCAGACCTATTCATACGTACAAGTATTTTCTGAAAGACCGACCGTCCCTCCTGGCTAAATACGGGCCCTTTCTGATAAACATTGACAAATATCAATGGCCGTTCCAGAAAGATATTCCCACGTTGAAAGGAAACGCGTCTCTATTCGCACACTTTATGAAATACCTGGCCTACCTTGACGCCTACCCATCTGGGAATGGTCCTTACTCCTCTCTACTCATGTATATGGCGTCTGTGTTCAGAAAGAACAATCTGGACCCAGATCTTATCATGAACTATTTGGGGATTAAAGATTGGAAAGGAAGGGCGAGGCGCCTTTCCTCGTATGAAAAGTCGTTTCTAACCATGGATGTGGACCACAGTAAGCTCATACCTGCACTACCGGAAGCGTCCACAAGGACTGCGAGGATGGGCGTCAAGATGTTGTGGCAAATGGCACGGAAGGTCCTCGCAAACAGGAGGATGAAAAAGATGGGTATGCATGTAAGACCATCTACACCGCCATCGCAATCTCCATTTTCATCATCGAGTAGATCTGCTCATCGGAAAAGGTTGGAGGAGAAAAACTGGGAACTCTCCAAGTTAATAAACCAGATGAATAATGCCGTCAGGTTGATCATCATGGATTCATTTGGACAAGCCCCTGACAACTTCGATCAAGCGCTGGAGATGCACAGCCTATTTAACACATTGAAGTATGTAGAGGCTGGTGAACAAAGTGTGTCCTTGTCACGTATTAAAAAGGACTACAGGAGGAAGAAAACAACCGGGCCGTTTATTCCTTCCCTACCAAGGAAACGTGCCCCACCAAAGAAACGTGACCCCGACGACATCCCACCAAGGAAACGTGACCCACCAAGGAAACGTGCTCCCGTCGTCGTCGTCGACGACGACATCCCACCGGATCCATTATTTAGTGAGCCTGTATCGAAGCCGTCTCACTCGATGGAATCCGTTGTATCAACGCTGAAACAGGCCATCCTTGGCAATGTCGACTTTAGTGATGACTTCGCACAGAATATCTTGAAAAACCCGATATCTATCGGACGTGACGCTAAATTAATTGTTGAGCTCGATGGGGCGCGGCGAACCAACGCAACGGAGGCGGGGAGATACGCCGCCGCAAACGAAGTTGCGCGTCTCATCATGAATAAGAAATCGAAAACGAAAAGGATCATTACCTCCCTGACGAAAATCCGCGAGCTGGGGCTGATCAATTTGCCCGAGGTTGCCATTATTCTAGGCAAGAGAACCATGTTGAACAAAGCATTGTTTAACATTGGTGTTGGACAGAAAAATATTGCACCCACTAAGTGGACTAATGACTCCCTCCTAAACAATTTCGTGAAAGTCGCGGTGAAGGTTGGTGGGTTGGCTAATGTAGCTGATGTCAATCAGTTCATCTTACATTGGGTACAATCCTACATAGAGATGTTGAGAAGTCCTGACAGTCCTGACAGAGCGGGAAGAAAAAAGCATGCAACAAGAGTGACAAATTCTTTTCGTACCACCAAAGATTGGTTGGGCGATTTTGTGGGGAGGGTTACGGGTGTCTTTGAGTCTATACCAACCAAAAGCAAATTTAATGGTGTCATGACGAAGTTTGCCAAATTCGGGATTGGAAGTTATTCGTTCCCTCCTCAGATTCTCGACTTTATGAATAAGTCGAAAACCGGTGAATACTACCCTGGGTTGAGTGATAAGACTATAAACAGACTTATTGATACGTGGAAAACCAGAGTGAGTGGGGGTAAGCGTAAGCGTACGGGTAAGCGTAAGCGTAAGCGTACGGGTAAGCGTAAGAGTACGGGTAAGCGTAAGCGTACGGGTAGGATAATAGGGTCGCGAATGAGGGCCTGCGGTGATGGGGACATGCCCATACCTACTCTGATTGGATGCATCAGGAAGGATCCGGACCCGGGAGAGGACACAGAGTTTATCGGAGTCAATCCGCTGGGGTGGCTAAAGTCGGCGATGTCCTCGAGGTGGAAATCACTACGGGGGGTCAAGCTTATCGGAAAGAAGAAGGGGAACGACATCGCCTCCTCCAAGGCACAGTACAAGTTTGACAAATCCGCGGTCACAATTTCGTGGACCAAGGGAGAGAAAAACTCTCTTGTGCTCGATACCTATTGGCTGAAGTCGCGGGTGTTTGACGTAAAATTGACGTCCATCGACCTGTCCATCGTCTCGCCTGTGTACAAGGCGATCCGCCTTGAATTTGCGTCGGTCAACGATATGGCCCGCTTCTACTCCGCCTACTATGAAAAACAGGGAAGGGACTACGATGATGCAGACGACAAGATTACAACACGATACGCCATGGAGCAATCGGCGCTCCTCATGAACATGGTCCTCCTCCCCATCGCGTACAATCGCGGGAAGAAATCGACCCATGGGTTTATGCTGATCCGCAACGTACCAATCACGTCGTCCTCCCGCCTTGCCCTGTTCCTGACCACCCCGACGCGCATCATCAGCGGGGGCACCGGAACGTTTTCATCACCACAGGCGAAGAGACTCGATCACGAATGGACTGCAGTGCGCTTTCGGAGCGCCGGAAAGGTTGTGCGCTTCTTCATGACCACGCCGACTTACGCCAAGTTTGTCCGCCTGACATCCCAGATCACATCGGCTGAGATGATCCGGATGTCGGATGCCACGGGAAAGGAGGTTTTGTACGGCCGGTCGATTGTCGCGCTGACGGATGTGGGGACGTCCATTCTTCTGAGAGACATCAGCATTCCCATAGCAAGCATCGCCCTCTACGACATCGGCATCGTCACCAATACAACGCGCTGGAAGCGGCGGGAGTACCGACTGTTCTTCAAACTCAGCGGGAAGTACAAAACGCTCTATATGAAGTTTGCAACCGACCTGCATCTCAAAAACTTCTTCACCATGATCTCCATGAACGGAGAGGTGCGGCTCGCGAAGGGGTCGGCGCTGACCAGGACGGACTTTACGTTCCCCAAAGTATGTGCGGTGAATCCGGCGTCGGGTACCTCGTTTTGTGGGCGTGGGTACCTCATCACGGAGGTACCGGCAATCACCAGAGGAAGTTTCGCCGGGTTTTTGTTCCGCGTTCCCGCCGCTCTTGTCAAAGCGTCAATGTTCACGCTGAAGAAAAACTCGATCGCTGAGGTGCTGAAAAACTTTTCCAAGATCGACTTGTACGAACGCAACGTGGCCACTAGGTTGTACACGACACGGAATGCGGGACGAAGGTTTGCGGAAACACATATGAACACGTCCATTGGCGCTCCCGTTGGTATTGGCGCTCCCGTTGAGTCCCATCAAGTGCGTGATGATCCCATTGAGGCCCAACAAGTGCGTGATGATCCCATTGAGGTCCAACCAGTAATTGATATTGGCGCCCCCATTGAGGCCCAACAAGTGCGTGATGATCCCATTGAGGTCCAACCAGTAATTGATATTGGCGCCCCCATTGAGGCCCAACAAGTGCGTAATGATCCCATTGAGGTCCAACCAGTAATTGATATTGGCGCCCCCATTGAGGCCCAACAAGTGCGTGATGATCCCATTGAGGTCCAACCAGCAATTGAGGATCCCGTTGATTTGGACAAATTATCGAGGGAAGCAAAATACTCATTTCTCAGCGTCAGTCCAGATCATGTGGACCAGTTTGCAGACATCCCGCAAATCTCGGCTTCCATTGCGCCCGCTGAACAGTTTGCAGACATCCCGCAAATCTCGGCGTCCATTGCGTTGGGAGGAGAGGAAAAAATGAAAGATCAGAGTGAATCATATTTATGGAACGCATATTCTGACGACGACGAGTCTGAGTCCGACACTGGCAGAAAGGATTTCTTTGATATGTTTGTTGGAAGCGAAAGCGAAAGCGAGTGAAAAAAATTAAATCTTTATCTGTCGTGTTTTAGAATTAAAACTTTTAGAGTACATACATGACCAGATATTTTCGTTTCTTCTAATAGACACAGCATGGAAAATTCACCCAAAAGTTATAAATCCCACGATAAGAGTGTGCACGCGATTGAGGAAATTCAGAAGAATATGGTCAACCCGCTCCTTCTAATGGACGGAAGTATTTCCGGCACTTCCCGTTTACCATCCTCCACGGGTCTGACCCAAATTACGATCCACATCGAAACCCAACGCGAAGAATTCAATAGAAAGAACGATCATCCGAAAAACATGTACGACCACGTTGAATGGATGACCCAGAGGTCTCGGGATGAAATCTACAACATTGATTTCATCAAAACCTACCTGGGTGACATCACATCAACCGAGGAGGACGTGAGACTTCGCGGGTTTAAGAGACTCACGGCCGAATGTCCGTTTTACGAGACGGTGAAACTGATGATCGCACAACTTTTGTATTGGCGGACCGCCGGCCAGCCTCTGGATAGCACATCCACATCCGAAGAAACCAGGAAGAAGAATGTCAACTACTACGTCACCGCGAGAATATGGTGGAATTTCATCCAGCCCTTTATCGTTCACGAAGATCGGGTCAAGAAAATCGGGTCGTGGAAAGCGGCCACACTCGAAGGCAAGCTGTCCGATATTTTGAGGGAGGATTGGAGAAGTGAACACGCACCGAACACTCGACTCCAAAAGCTCCCGTACTTTTGGTGGAGCACCATGACGGAACAGGAAATAGAGCGTCTCTCGGAAAAATTCGGGTCTCGACGCGATCATATCGGAGTTAAGCATATCCCCTTCAACAAACTAACAAATCTCCGTGGGTTGGTGTTCTACATGTTGCGTAATGTGTACGGTCCAATGTACGCGAATATAGTGCGCTTCTCCGAGAAACGAGCCATCGGCGGCCCGTCCATGAAGTTTCTCCCCGCACCGCAACTTCTCCTCGACGGCAAGGCCGAAAAACTACGCAACTTGATCGCACTGTGTGGCTCAATACTGTGTCTGAAGGGCGTTTATACCCGCAAAACTGACTTCGACGTGTTCCCAGGCGGTTATAACACTGTGGAGGACGACATCTTAACGAGTATTCCCATTCGTGATGATTACATCAACGCCCTGTCCAACATCCAAGCAAACGCGACACATTTTGGGTTTGACAAGGCGTATACAAACTTCGTTGCGTTTTTTGATATGATCCATTTGTGGAATGTTAACAGGGACGAAGAGGAGATCCGCAACATCAGGGATAGGTGGAAGGAGATCTATGTGCAGAAGAACCGCCACATTATTTACGAAACATATACTCTGCATTATGATGAGAGGGATCAAAAATCGTTCGTTCTTGTAATGTCCAAAATCTTGGGAGACACTGAATCCAATGCTATTAAAGAAGGCACACTGGCAGGAAGAGGATACGACACCACCAAAATGTATCCACCGAGTGTTCGGACAACGGTGGCGTTTCTGTTAATTAAGTCCCTCCTTCGTAAAATTGAGGAGGGGGAAGAGGGGGAAGAGGAAGAGGAAGAGGAAGAGGGGGAAGAGGAAGAGGAAGAGGAAGAAGGGGAAGAGGAAGAGGAAGGGGAAGGGGCATGGTTTGGGTCCTGGGACCAAATGAGAGAAGATATCGTCGATAAAGTCACAGCTATGATCGATGAGGATCAAACTGGACCAAATTTCACGTTCCTCATCATCACAGAACTCGGCGATTTGATCTATCTCTTCTGGAAGGTGTTGGTTGAAGTCAAGGAGCTGTCGGACAGGTTTTACCTCCTCACCCGCAACATGCAACGAACAGTACCAAAATTCCACGAGGACGCGAATCAATACATGGAGGCCCCGAGAAGCTTTGTTGGCCGTCTTGCCTCCCTAATCCCGTTCGTGAAGCCCTATATTTATGATCCGAGTGTGGTCGAGGAGGATGTGTACAACTCCAGTTTGATAAACAAGGTGAACGGGGCTATCTTGTACAGTAAGGGTCGTGTCTACCCCCCGTTCTTCATCCCCAATAGGACGAAAACCCCCGGATTTGACCCGTTCGGGAAGGGCCTGTTGGCGGAGGAAACCGTTTCGCACGGGACGGTGGACTCACAGGAGATCGGGGCCAGCGACAGATTTTCCGTGGCTCTCGCACAGCTTTACTATGGGATCATTGACTTGTCAGAGTTTGAAGGGGACTTTGTATCTCTTCAGATGATGCCCCTTCTCGTCATCCTGCGCCACTGGATGTCCGTGCAGTTTGCCGCGACGACGGTCCCGTTCAATTCCGACTGGCTGAGCGAGACAAACTCCAGCGCGACGTACTTTAACGAAACGACGATGTCTATCATCTTCCACAAAGAGAAATTCGTCGCACCGAGAAACAGGAACGCGGAGGACACGCTGTTTGATGATATCCGCGATCCCGTCTACAAGCAGCGCGCAAACCTGGAGTTTTCGACATCCTCGACCGAGCACTACCGCGGCATTGATCGAATCCTCGCCATCGTCGGGAGGATGATCACCGCCAAGACTCTTCGTCACTACTTCACATTTGGGTTTGGTTCGCCAACGGTCAGGGTATCCCTGATTCGGAGCCTGTTTGACGGACTGAGGGAGCTTTACTACACGGGAAAGTTCGTGGGCGCGAAGGGGATTTCCACAGACATCATCACCAGAATGGGGCAGGAGGCGATGTCCATCCTCTTCAGACGATTCCACAAAGAAAATTACCCAAACAAACCGAAGAACCAAAACGTTCTCGCGTACGTGGCCCTGCCCGGAGAGGATCTGGTGAAAGAAGTGCCACTCGCACAAAGGTACAAAACGAAATTCCTCATCAACCGCGTGAAGAGAAATCGGCGAGAAATGAAAAGCCGCGACGAGCTCGGCCAGCACGATGCGTTCGTGATGAATGTTACGGACTACTTCTCCCAGCACGCGACGCACCTCTCCGTTGGGTGGGAAATAATTTCGTACGTGAAGAGGATAACGCGGGCGGTAAACATCCCGGAAGCGATCTACGGTGAGTACATTGCCAAAAATGGCGACAGCTACTCCTACAGGGAAGGGTGTCCCATTGTAACGAAAGACAATCTCCACGGCTACGTGAGTCACAACACCCGGGAAACGATGGTAGTCCTGGGAAACTTTACATATTATCTGAAGCAGAACTTTGACATGGTGAGAGATGTTGAGACAACCACGAAAAATGTCACCGGCATCCGGGGGTACGACAGTGGCAGTCGGGTATCCCTGGAATTGCTGTTTGATACGACCAAGTATCCGCTGGACGATGCAAATCGCTATGAAGACAACGCAATCAAATTCCCGCGCAGTGTAGGTATAAAAGAAGCGGTAACGAAGTACGCTAAGCATAGAACAACGACTTGATTAACATGTTGAAAAAATCTTGTTTAATAAAGTCGCTGCAGATTACATCGCACAGATTTATCGGATTCTCCCCTGTGACATAATCCTCAACATGCAATCTTTGAATCACGTACAGCCTGAAAATGTCGGAACTGAGCGTTTTCAGGATCTCCCGCGCTTGATTCATAAACAAAACAATTCTATCCGTCTTTACACAAATGAAAAGAGCACGCTCTGTCTCACTGCTGATCATGTTCACACGGTTACATATGATGTGAATGTAGGCGTTCGTTGCTCTGTTATGCTTGTACTTATCCTCCCCGAAATCACTAAACACAATGTAATCACCGCTTATCCTGACTTTTTTGATAAACCACCCGCCGGTCGCACGCAACCACCTGGAGCTCCCGCAATAACGGAGCGTGGTGTTTGTTTCGGTGTGCGCATTTATGTCTGAATCGGATACGACAATATCATTCATTTTTATCAGGATTTCTGCGTCCTTCAGGATGGACTTGTCACTGACTAAGCTAGAATTTAAACGGTTCTTTCTCATCATGCGGAATCCCTTCAGCCGCACCGCGCCTGTTTTCGTCGTTGTGGAGTACAAATAAAATCCGCACGCGATGAGTATTCTCCTGATTTTTTTGTACGTCTGGTTGCGGTTCTCAGGAACTATGCGCAAGATCCTCGTCTCTCCGTCCCCGTCCCCGTAATAACAGTCGATTGTTCTATAGCAAAACGGACACACATCATCGTGATCAAAAATGTATTTTGCACATGGACTGCAAAGGCGCCGTCCGCACGGTGTCACTGCGCGGGTTCCGGGATCATAACACAGCGCGCACTTTTGGACGTGCACTTTCCGCCTTTTCGGCGGGCTGGACCCGTTTGCATCGAGCCGCTTGCGTTTCATCGCCGCACTTTTTGTTTCCCGTAACCACGCCCTGGAAAAAAACAATGCCGTACAAGTATAAATTCCCCCGCACGATCGTCACCAGATAACAAACAGATGGAGCACTTTCCGAAATGTCTGTTTTCCCCGTCTGCCGGGGATGTCGGGTCCAGCAAAGGACTGCAGACAAAATCGGCGCGCGACATAATCAAGGAGAATTGGATTGAAATTCTAATGAGTAAAAACTACTCACGGATGGTGCGGGCTATCCGAACGGGCTACACCGACGCTTCTGCCATGTCGCCCACGTCGGTAACAACAAAGCTTGGTGGCGTAATCCTAACGCCAGACTCTCTCGTCAGCCTGAAAAACCTCTTCGACAACATACAACGCGGCGATACCGGGGGATCGTTCCTCAACAGAAAATTACCCATCCACGCGGCCATCCACGAAGAAACCGGATACTTGTCGTCCATCAAAAACGGACAAGCGCTGATCACGAGATCGTTCATCCGGAAATTGATAAACTACCTCATCGTATCGCAGTCCGGGATGTTCCACTATATCCAGAAAAGCCGCGGGTGGTTGGTTGGGGATCGGGAAGTGAGTGTGAACTTTGGGGAGAGGATGTCCCTCCATCAGATGATCGAAACATTTCCTCATGAGAACAAAAACGTTCTGTTTCGCGCTGTCGGGAACAAGAGTTATCACGCTGTCGTAGAGACGTTGATGAAACAGGCAACCTCTACGGTCACCATTGACTACGTGAACAGGTACTTTTCTAAGAAAATGTCTGTGGTTGTTGCCGCGATTATGGACGTGTCTGTGGGCAAGTGGGATCGGTCCATGGGTGCGGTCCGCACAAACTTGTACGAATTACCGTACAAGAAGAGCATTCCGTGGAAATCTCCACGCAGGTTTGGCACGCTGCAGCTGGCCGACGATCTACGGATACAGCGCGAGTCCTATCCGGTGGACACGACAAAGGGATCGTCAGTTATCGGGGACTTTATCCGGAGCTTTGAGGAGATCACGCGGACATTTGCCATAACAGACAGGTCCGGCGCCCTCCCTCAGCTGAAAAAATCGCGGGCCCCGGACGCGCTCAAATCCATCGCGATCAAGAGACTCGTTCAATTGCTGAATGTCTTGTACAAGTTCCAGGTGGGGGAAACGGAACGTATTCTGACCCCGGGAGAGTTTGAGAAACAGTGGTTGCCAAACGGATCATCGTACAGAAAGATGCTTCTGTACCCACGTGTATTCGAGTTGGCAGATAACCCCTCTCTGTCCAGCCTGCAGGACGTGGTTAAAACGTTCCCACCGACGAAGATGCGCAGTCAACCGGGCATCCTTGGTCGAGAACCCTTCTTCCCCGTGGCGCCGTCGTCCTCATCAACAGAAGGACTGGACGAACTGCGCGAGCTGCTCAGCTCCCTCTCTATCACAGCTACCCCCGATGGAGTTGAGACACTGTGGAATGACAACTATTCGGAGAGTGTCAACCCCCAGCCGCGGTCTCACATCCTCTACTATCCCCAGGTGAGCGTGGATAGAGTGAAACGATCCTTTACTTCAAAATTGATGAGACTCCTGACGACAGGGTGGTCTTCCTCTCTTAAAAACCTGCTGATGTATTACATCGATATATTGTCCACCCAGGCGTTTTCCGTCGTATTCGGCATCCTTTACCGCACCGTTCGCTATCCGTTTTCCGGGATTATAGGGATTGGCTTGTTGGAGGGACTTGGGACGTCGATTATACAGGATGTTCTTGTCGCGTTGATCGCCTACATGTTTTCAATGGTCCACGGCGCATCGGCCAGTTCTTCCACCGTATTCATGCCGATCACGATCAGCAAGTTTATCATATCCGACATGATGGTGCGTCTTGTGGCGCAAATAACGAGAACCGATCATCGTTTTTTTAGGTTCTCAACGAGAACCGCCATCAGTTCCCTGTTGTCGCCGATAACAGTGTGGATTTTGGCGCCCGTCCTCTCTGCGGTGATCGGGTTTTTCCTCAACAAACCAGCCAGGAAAGTAATGGCGATCATCAGAAGTCTCTTTGACGGTGGAAAGACCGATATAAGGGATGCACTGACTATGCTGGAAGCGGAGGAAGCAGCGGTGGGGGATATGAGCGTGGGAGCGTCGTCCATTGGAGATCCGCGGAAATCACGTTTATCTGAATACGTTGGGTCTGTCGTTAAGAATTTCTTTGCTGTGACGTTGGGCGGGACCGCGGGTGAAGCGTATTCGACGTTCATTCAGCCGTTCCTCGATAACCCCTCCGTCGACACGGCCTCGGATATGATGGACATGTTTGTTGATGAAAATGGGCCCGCGGGAAAGATCTTCGCTGGCTTGGTTGATGAAGACGCGTTGATCGAAATTTCCGCGATCATCGAAAACATTCCATCGGACGCCGGGAGGGCACGGGCGGTTTTGTCCACGATCAAGCCGTGGCTAGACAAACTGTCGACGTTCTTCTCTGTCGAGGAAAACGCGTCGGAATCGATCCCAAAGCTCACGATCGATTTGATCACCACAACAATCAGCGACAGGATCGGCGCAAACCCCAGCGGGCGTGACTTCTCGCTCGGGGATATCCTCGGCGAAAAAATCGAATTAGTGCACGGAAAGGGGCTGCAATCTGTGCTGGATAACCACAGGGAGATACAAAAGATTTTGAACACCGACCAATACAGTGAGGCAAAGGTCTATCGGACCAGGCCAGGCCACGCCAACCCGGGGATTTACGTGTGGTGGCGCGAGAAAAAGGTGACGCGCATTCCCGTGGAGTTTTATCCAAAATTGGAGTGGGATAAACACTTGTTCTTTCTCACTTCCCCGGAAGCATCCTCCGTTTTGATAGACAGGAGCTCCCTCGCAAAGCAATGCGCTGAGAATTTGTACGAGGACATGCACAAGCTTGCCCTGAAAGGGACACTGTCGAACAAGCCACTGCTCTCCGCCGTTTATCATGTGGCCAAGATCGTGGGGGATACCGTGAGAGAGTCAAATTTGGTAGATTTCGACCAACCTCTCATCAACGTTGAGGTATGGAACATCGAGCGCAGTCTGGAACGCGTGGGCGAGATGTACAGTGCAAATCTCAAGATGGTTGAGACGGATAAACTCATCGGCAAGTTCTTGCTTACGTCCGGCGCGGTGCTGAGCGATGCGTTGCGCATCCTGTTTGAATACCCGAGCCGCTCCACATTTGATTACATGGAAAAGTTGGTGCACCGCCATTTCTCGGGGACGTTCACGATCAGCGCGACCGGAATTAGCAGAGAACTGACCTCATCCGTCGACGACGTGACATTCACGTTCTCCTCGATCCCAAGGGAAAGCGACCCGCCATATGAGGATGACGCCGATGACGTATACATGGAGATGAACACAATCCTTCACTTCCAATACTCTCTGTTCGTGTACTACCTCGCCACCTACCTGAACGAGAAGGGAGACGATCCGATTTCCGTGCGGGAGTTCAAGGTTGCCATGGCTAGAGCAAACAACAGTGCGCTCAAAGACCTTCTGTTTCGTCTGGGGAATACTGCGGGCGACTATGTGAGGGGCACCTCGTTTAGGGAGTTGGCAAAACAACCTACGATGGTTACCATCGCCGCTATCGACAACCCCGAGGGAGACGCATTTGTGAAAACGCACGCCATCGCTGGTGAGTCCGTGTTTGACACGCGAACCACTCTGACGGACTTTGTGACCGCATTCGGCGTAGCCCCGTCCGTGTATCACCAATTGTACACGACGTGGTTTATCCAGAGTGGCAATACTGACAAGTTCTTAAACACGCCGGGCCTCGAGGGCGCGTCCACGTTGCGGGAAATCATGAAGATGATGGGCGGCTATTTGAAATACGTGAAAAGTACAAGTGAGTGGTCTCTCATCGAGGACAAGAATGACAACATGCCGAGCTTCGTGTCTAGGGCTCTCAGGAAGTACACGACCGAGAGAACCGACAAACTTATGCTCTCCACCTTGAATGTGCAGCATAGAATCATTACCAGCGGGGTTGATCTGTCCGCCAGTGCGCAGATCGTCGTGCTTTCTAGGATCCCCCTGGTGCCAGGAATTGCCTATCTATTTGAAAATCAGAGCGACGACCTAAAGGAGGTATTGCACGAATTGTCCACCCTGACCCTCGGGGAATCGACTGGGGAGGAACGCACCGCACCAAAGGTCATCGACTCAAAAGAAGACTTCGAAGAAATTCTGGACGCCGCAGCTAAACATGTGGAGGAAATGGGGAAGGAGATAGCGACGGGGAAGCAGAGTGTCGTGATGGAAGCAAGGGAATCGATAGATCAGATGATCAGAGGTCTAAAAGCGCAAACAATCGCTCTCCTGGACATCTTTATCAAAAAAATCAGGGAAAGAATTAAACACCCAGAGGACGTTGTTCACGATCATACAAGGGCAGAGTTGGGAACACCGGAAGTTGAAAACGGAATTTTGTACAACATTCTCCCCTCTGAGTGGGAGTGGGAGAGGGAGAGGGAGAAACCTATTTAATTTACAAGTATTTTCCACAAAAACCCAAACATCAAGAGCAGAACGCAACAAACCACCACAGTTATGCCAACCCACGCACAACACGACAAGTCACCCCTTCCAGATCTTGCTCTTGCTCTTGATCGGCGAGGACGACGCCTAGCACGTCGAGAACGCATCTTTCTTACTTTTTCAGATCCCCATCTATTTTTTCTCGATGGTGGTGTGCACAACCCCGCGTAAATACAAATGAAACAACAACACAGCACACGAATAATTTCCCATCCCCATGTAGTTGTTGTTCTTGATTTCAACCTCCTTCTATTGTAAGAACGTTTTCCTCTACCCCTGTCCCTTCTCATGGACCTGCCTCTTCCTTCGTCCTCGTCCTCGTCCTCCCCACCCTCGTGAAATGCGAATTGGTCGATGCTTCGCGCGTATTCCCTTTTCAGTGCCCTTCCGTTGTATTTTATAGAAACACTAGCTTCGCATCCATTTTCTGAATTCATAAAATTCGGGGTGCGCGTGTAAATTGTCACACAGTTCATGAACGCACTGCTCGTTTTTGCGTATTGTAGAAATTTATTGATGATCCTCCGCGTGCTTCCTTCTATGACCACCGATGCCATTTGAAGCCCTTTCTTGTTCATGTGAAGTTTTTTCACATATATCTTACGAAACTCATCATGGTCACCCTTCACATCTTCGAATGCATCATATATGAAGTTCATATATGACGAATAGTCGGATTCTGCTGAACACATGGTGTATCAAGATAGAGAAGGCAAATTACCCAAAGATATAGATTGATCATGTTCTTTTCAGCAAAACCCCACCGATTCTATCGGAGATTAGTTGTAAATCACAAACAACTCCCTCGCGCAGTGCTGTCCCTCTGCATCCGGCAACGGGATTCTCTGCGTAGACCCTGTTCCCGACATCAGGTACTGCATCAGTATGTCCACGTCGACATCCTCGCACCTCCGAATCTTCTTCTTTTGTCTATCCTTTCTCATGGCGTAGTGGATTGCCTCGGTGGAGAATGATGTGGTCGCCGTCCACATGTACAAACTCGCGACGGTGATCCCTGGACTGCCGTCCAACGGCGTCGTCGCATCCTTGATGAATGGGGCCGCATCCCCGCAAAAGTTGGACAGGTTGAACACGTCTCCTTTGTAGTTTCCCCCGACCTTGTTCATCCGATCGGACATGCAGATCGGATATTTGTCGTTTTTCTTGGCGAGGTTGAGACAGTCGTCGGTTTCGCAAATATTCTTCAAAAGGGCGTCCACACCAGACCTCACCTGGCTCGTCTTCTTGTTCATCCGATGCCTCATCAGGAACGACAGCCCCTGCGTCGGGGTCAGCGGAATTCCGTGCCCATTTTTCTGAATATGGACGGAGAGGAGGACGTGCACGCTCGTTATGCTCATATTAAGACAGTGAGCCGGGCTGGACAACTTGTCCAGAACATCAGGAATTGACTCCCCGTCCTCGCGATCAACCCATCCTCCTTCCCCGATCATTGACTCACGCTTAGCATCGTGAACCACTGTCAAAACCATCGGAGGGTAGTTATCGAAATAATCTCCCCCTCCCCCTTCCCCTTCATCTTCCTCTTCCATGTCCATGTCCATGTCCCCTTCATTCGGTTTAACAATAGAATTTGTCATCAGCGTGCTGAACGACATTGGGTTTGTGATCAGGAATGGGCGGAATAAGTAGTTTTTCCGGTCGCTCCCCAATTTAACCCCAAACCCGACCACGCCAATGTCGACGCGCCGCCACGACTTCATCTCGTACGATTTCGCCTCCTCCAAGTCAAAGTTCGCAGAAAGCATGAACATCGTTCCGTCTTTGTTCGTGGCCCGGATTACAGATCCCTGAAAATTGTGTTGGAGCACCGTCCCCTCGGGCATCATGTGCTCGCAAAAGTTTTCGGTCATGATGTAGTGCGTGTCGTAAAACGACGAGTCCCTCCGCTGCGACACCATCTCAATCGTCCCGTCTCCTTGATCGACGGGGATCTTCTTCGGCACGCGCACGGTCGTCGTTTCCCCGCTGTCCTCGTCCACAACTTCCAAATCCTCCATCTCCAGATCATCTGGTTTGTCGAACATGCGAAAATCGTACGCCTTGGCTATTGTCGCGTAGCAGTTCGCGACGTACAACTCGTAGCTCTGTCTCAAGTCAGCCACGATGAGTGATTCGACGATCCTCGCCTTCCAGTGGTACCGCACCTCTTCCGACTTTTGCATTTTCGCGAGATAGCACTGCGAGACCTTCACAACGTCCCCTCTCACAGCGCTCACCGATTCTTTGTCCACCTTGAACATGATATTGCGACCCGGCGTGATCAGTGACATCCCATCTGCAAAACTACCCGCTTCCACATTGCACTTTACGAATTTTCTCTCGCCCTGCATCCAAACCACGTGCGCTGCGTGAATAGTTCTCTGGCTGGTATTCCCGACCAACACACCGCTATTCGCAACTTTCGCCCAAGAACTTTGGGCCGATTCGATGTACTTGACCGCCTCGTCAATGTTGAGAATCAGCACGTCGAGACGGCACAGGTCCTTTACGACCTTGTAAGGGTATCCCTTGCGCTTGTAATAGTTTTCTGTTGTCTCCTTGTTCGTCACTACCCCGACGAGATGATTGACCACGTGGTCCTTGCTTCCCATTTGAATATCCTTGATTTTTCGCCGGGACACCTCCTTCCTGAAATTATCGGGGATTCGCACATCCTGTCCTTCGGCCAGCAACTTCCTGTACCGCTGCATGGCAATCTCCCTTCTCCGCTTCTTGTATCGATGGGCTTTCATCGCCTTTCGCTCAGAAGCCGTAGACTTCGCACAAGTTTTACGAATCTCATCGGACCCCGACGCGTTCATTTTCTTGGACTTCTTCATATCCGGGATTGCCTTTTCGACCGCATGCGCGACAATGTCATCGGGGTCTGTGACAGATTTCAATCTGCGTCGCCGCCCTCCCTTCCTCCTCTTATCCTTGTTCGTCATCGTTGTGCTCATTGTGATAAAGATTTTTTGAGGAAGGGAGGGCGGACCGTGCGTGTCTTTTTTCCAAAAAAGCGCCGGGTTGATTAGATTTGTCTGTAATTATATTGTGGGTTACATCAATACACACGCACACGCACACGAACCACCCAATAAAAATGAGCGCTCTGGAGTGGGCAGCGGGGAAGAAGGCGTGGGTCACCAATCTCTTTCGCCCGCATCTTCTGGACGATACCTCTGTTATTGGAGATGAGATTGAACGTCTGTTCGATGACAAGAACGTATGGAGTCGCGGCGAAATAAACAGCGCCAACTGCCGCGGTGGTAAGTTTTATGGGGGTATAAAACCCGATGACACCCTTCCGTATGATGGTCCGCGGAAGCTAGTGTGGCTTTCTGGAAAGACGGGATCTGGGAGATCTATGGTGGGTTACCATTTGCACAGTACCAAGAAATATTGGCTTGTACTCATAAAAAAAGTACATTGTTAGTGTTGTTATTGCGTTAACGAGTACATCGTTTGGGTGCAACTTTGAAAGAAGTGATGATACATATCCCGCCGGATTCAACGGGAATAATCTCCGTCAGATTCAGGACAGCATCGACCGCTTGATGCGCCACCTGTGTGGAGATGATGTATGGGTGAAGATGATGTTTAACGTTGCGTTGCGAGTACGTCGCGGGGGTCCGCGATGTGTTGTCGGTGATGTGCGCAACAAGTCCGAAGCGAGATTTCTCGAGTCCATGAGAGGCATCGGGGTTAGAATTGAGAGAGACCGCGCAATGCGCCTTCCTTCCATTGAAAGACGAACTGGGGGCTTCGATATGGAGATGGAGATGGATTTGGATGATTATCCCTTTAGTCACGTGATAATGAACGATGGATCGAAGGAATCCTTGTTCGAGAAGGTTGCCATCGCATTATATTAATTCTAATGGATGCGCGGAAGACCGCTCATCGCGGTAATGCTTTAGTCTCGTGCGTATATTTTTTTCAGCGAGAGCAAAATACACAAACATCAGCGCTGCAACAGCTAGGTCGTCACTGTATCCATCAAACTTGCCCGTTGCCTTCGAGATTCTGGATCCATATCGTGGGTTTCCCGCGTCCATGTCAGGCCACACGTAACGGCACAATTCGTCAACCATTTCAGAAACAATCACTTTCGCAGTGGACACCGTGCTCGCCGTGCTCACGTTCTCGTGTATGCTAATGGCATTCATCTCAAGAGCTGTTTGAAAGAATAGGATGTACTGCGTGGATATAGGCGCGGTCTTTATGATCCCTTTTCTCTTGATAGAATCGGATTGTGCAAATCTAACAGGAGGCACGGTGTGCGCACAATCCGTCATGTTGACGAAATCCGTAAGAATTTGAGCAACACTACCTCCGTCGTACCTCCCGTTCGATTCCACATAGACCGTTAGAAGCTTGGAACCCAACTCGGGATGCTTTTTCTTGAACTCTTGCACATTTCTCAGGACAAAGCTCTGAAACTCGGGAAGATTTCTCGCCGACAAGGCATCCACATGACAAATCTTTTAAAAAATAGTGTGAGAAAGGGAATGGGTAGGGAGTGAAAAAAAAGGGTGTGTGTGAGTGTGTGAGTGTGAGTGAGTGAGTGAGTGAGAACACTAAACCATGTCATCGTCTGCACGGAAACCGAGGAGTCGATGGAGGACGAAGAAACAGCGAATAACCGGTGCGACTATACTAGCCCAAAAACCAAACCCAAGGAGAGCGATGACAGCGAGTGGTGTCATCTTTTCTGAATACGGACTCAACGTCGACACCGCGCATATGTCCAGGATCCCCTGCATCCGTAATGCAGATTGCGAAACCCTGCTGGATCGGTATCAAAACGATTTTTTCTACCGTCTTCTTGCGTTCCCGCGACAGCTGATGTACATTGCAAAACGTACTCATCTGTACAAAGAAGAAGCGTCGGATCTCGATCAATACATGCGGGACACGGAGGATAAATCTATATCCACACGATCCAGCAGTATGCAGCGCAGCATGTTTATGAATTGCGAGGAGATCTTGCGGAAATCCATGAGGTTCCCGAGTGGATACGATCGCACCATTTCAGAGAAACTCACGAACGGGATTGCCAGAAAATTGAACGACGGAATTCTTTCGTCTCAAAACGTGTTCTGGTTTCGGTACATCATTCTCAGACTGTATTGTCGAAACGCGTCGTTCAGGGCTCAGATCAATAAAATGGTTAGCCCACACAGAGCGAAAATCATGCTCACCATACTGAACAATCTTTTTGTGTCGTCCTCGTCCGCTGGATTTGAAACGGATCTTATCTTTGAGGAGAACCAGTTCACCAAAATGGTGCATTTCATTCAGACAGTATACAGGATGTACATGTCCTCTTTCGGATATGTCAGGATCTATGATCCTGTGTCATCCTCATTTAGAAAAGAATATTTTCTAAATAGTAGACCAAATTAACATAGTTGTGTTTTCTCTCCCTCTCTCTCTACCCAACACCACACCACACCACACCACACCACACCCTAGGGAAAAATATACATACCACAAATTTGGTTGTCCGTTCGTTCATGTAACCGATGATCAACCCGGATCTATTTGATCCACCGCCATTCGGGTCAAGCGTCATGATTACACTCTTCACGTTGAACGCCACATCCTCGCGCGAATGTACCGCCTCTGATTTTTCTGCGATGTACCTTATTTGGCGTTCGGAAAATGCGCATAGGGATGATCTGGCGATTTTACCCATATGCTCCTGCTGGAACTCCTCCGACATGCCCATCTTTTCGTACGCTACAGACAAGATGTCCCTCTTTCCCTGATCCAGATGCAGGGGCGTTTGATCCTTTACGTGACTGCACGTCACCATTTTTGCTGGTTCCAACTTTCTACAGGTCGCGCAGATAGTTTGAAAGGCGAATGACATGAACAGCTGATTCCCCTTTCGATCCCGCAACCCTATGAACCTCGTGAACCAGTTCGACGGGCCTTTTGGTGAGGAGATACCAATTAACGCGGTTCCGTTGACCGGTATGACGGGCAATACCACGCGAAAGAAGAAACCCTTCTTGACCGACGACGCTTCATCAACAACGACCACATGTGCGCCAAACCCACGCGAGCCCTACGAAGGATAATGGTTAGTCAATGTAATGTAATGGAGGACCAGTGAGGGCACTCCATATTTTCGATTCACTTAGCGGGGGAGGTTTTGGGTGACAATGAATGTACGAAAAACTCATTTATCAGTATATATTTTTTACTTTTTAATTGTATATAATTGATCACCTAGAAATACACACACACAATCCATGATTTTCCATCTTCTCATTGTTCTCTTAATTCTATCCCACATAGTGACCGCATCTTTGTGGGTCAAGGAGTCTGTGACAATCATAAAGTTTTTGAAAAAGATCGGTATTATGGGCGTCACGGAGAAGAAAATGATCAAAGATATCGGGACGGTTGTCCACATGACGACGCGGCAGAGAGACGCGGCAGATTGCAAGAAACACGTGATCGCTATGGATATGATCATGCCTAGCAATATGGTGAAACACATTGTGTGGTCCATCTTCGATCTGAACGACATGTGCGAGGTTCCGTATGGCGATCACCAAATGCCGGGTCGATCGATCGTTGATGAAATTACGTATCCTGGTGAGGTTGCGCGAGGAGAAACAATTGAAATCATGACGTGCGCAAACACTATAGGTGTCAACATACCTAGTTTACCCTTTGAGTGGAAATATAAACCAGACCCATGGATGATTTGTCATGTTCGTGAAAATATTAAACGTTTGAATTTTTGATATTTTTCCATACGTTAAATCGATGATTTTCATAGTTCATTATCATTTAACGTGTCAACCCAAAAAACTCAACCAAAACCACATACCACTGGTAACGAATCATGACACAGATGTTGACACGTTAAATGATAATGAACTATGAAAATCATCGATTTAACGTGTCAACCCAAAAACTCAACCAAAACCACATACCACTCACCGGAAAATAAATATTTTTCCCGAGGGGGGTATGTGGTAATTTTCGACCGTAGAATTAAGAACATTGCGTTATGCCCTGGCAT
>SDBT01004268.1_pt1 | contig 24338 bp, 21 predicted proteins | sample 2277101 | NCBI WGS metagenome assembly SDBT01 (sample SAMN10404973, study PRJNA504765) | marine sediment metagenome | isolation source: marine sediment core GS10_PC15, 103 cmbsf | place: Arctic Ocean: Southern Knipovich Ridge | collected 2010 | reverse complement strand
AATGCCTGTGCGCTCGACAAACTCTACAGCCTGATCCGGGTCAGTAAGGTATGCCATTGCATCAACCCCTGCACCATGTCCATCTTCAATCCCACCGAGACAGCCAAGCTCACCTTCAACCGTTGCACCACGTTTATGTGCCATTTCAACAACCTTGCGGGTGACTCTGACATTGTATTCAAAACTTGATGGAGTTTTACCGTCCTCTTGCAATGAGCCATCTATCATGACGCTGGTAAAACCCATATCAACGGCAGACTTGCAGGTTTCTAGGCTATTCCCGTGATCTTGATGAAGGGCAACAGGGATTTCAGGATAAAGCTCTGTTGCCGCCATCATTAAATGATAGAGGAAACGATCGTTGGTATAGCTTCGTGCTCCCCGGCTTGCTTGAATAATGGCAGGAGATTTTGTTTCTCTTGCCGCTTCCATGATTGCCTGAATTTGCTCCATATTATTGATATTGAACGCTCCAACTCCATAGCCGCCTTTAGCGGCCTCGTCGAGAATTTGTCGCATGGATACTAAGGACATTTTATGCATCTCCTTTTCGATGTTATCAATCTATTTTATCACTGTGTGCTTTTTCTAGATTTTCTTGACTGTTTTAGACAGCTACCTTGGTACTATTAGCCAAATGCTGGTTCAATTTCATCACAGTAAGCTTCCGGGTAAAAGAAGGGCTTTTTTTCTATTTTTTGCCTATTTTCTAACTCTCCAAAATGTGAATGGCAAAATACTATTCACGATCTATATTGTTGATACCAGTCTGGCCCTTTTCCTTCTAAATGGAAGTTAGGGGAACCATTGAACCTCCTGTGTTCAAAATAGGGAGTAGCTTCTTGAAGGAGTTGATGTAGACGCTTGAAATTGTTTACTCCGCTGCTAGAAAGCCATTCTTCCATAGCTTCCTTGTCGGGATAATAGTCAACACATCCCTGCCAGATAGCTCTTCCTCCTAAGAATCCTGATGCGCCTGATTTAGCAGCTATACGCACATTTTCCACAAATTCATTTATATCCACTCCCGCTGATAATATTACCCAGGGAACACCAGCCAGGGCTGTCACTTCTCGACAAAAATCTTTGATTTCTGACAGGTCATAAAGAGCTTCTCTTTTCACTCCATCAAATCCTCTCTGACAATATTCTTTGGTAAATTTTAGATTAGCCGGAAATTCCACCTTGAGAATATCAACTCCATATTCGGAGCGAGAAAACTCCTTCACATAATCATGGACTATTTTTGGTTTACGCCGAGCAAAAGTAGCATTATCCTTTTCTTCGTCAGGTAGAAAAGGATAATTTACCAGCTCTAGAACAAAAGGAAGATCGTATTGCCGACAATCCCTACCTACCTCCCTGGTTACTTCCTTTTGGTGATTTACTACGTCAGGAGAAGCATCTGCGCGATAATAAATGAGAAGTTTTACAGCATCTGCTCCGGTTCGCTTTGTCTTCTCCACTGTCCAGCCAGATATCAAGCTTGACTTTATTTCTTTACCGCTTTTACCTGCTTTCTCCCCCCCTGTCTCCTCACTGCAAAGAAGAAGGCCTGTCCCTTTGGTGAAATACTTTATGGCATTGGGATATCCGTAAATGGGATCGATGAGGGTAGCACTGGAATAAGGGGATAGTACCTTGGTTATCATCGTCTTAAATTCAGCCAAATCCTGGTATTTTATCTCATCGGCCTCTTTGGAAAGTACTTTAGCCAGCATCTTCTTCAAAGAGCCTCTTTGATCAATGGCCAGCATCTTAAACCGACCATTCTCATCGGCCAATGCCTTTAAACCACGCATTTTACCCGCAGAAACAGATACTTTTTCCATTAGCTTCTCTCCTCTCATATGTTCATAGTTCATTGATTCAAAGAATAGCCTCTCCCTTTTCCTTCTTTTTCGAGATCCGAGATACGATTCGCGTTGCTTGTCCCAAACCAATCATCTTTTCTACTTCTCTTAAATAGGGAGCGCCCTCCATAGGGCCCTTTTTAGCTACGGCCAGGGCACCCACGGCATTGGCAAATTTGGCCACTCGCTTAATAGGCCACCCTTTAAGAAGTCCCGCTATAAAAGCAGCGTCGAAGCAGTCACCCGCTCCAGTTGGGTCTATTTCATTCACGCGAAAAGAAGAAACCTTTAGCTTCTCCTCTTTTGTATAAATACAGGAACCTTCCTCACCCAACTTGAGAGCCACTATCTCCGGCCCGCATTCAAGCAACCTCTTACAGGCTCTATCTGTATCCTCAATTCCCGTCAACATTCTCACTTCGTCTCCACTGGGTAAAATAATCTCACAAGAAGAGAGAATAGGCTCACAGATTTCCCTGATTTTTTCTATGGCCAATAGCTCAGGACGTAGGTTGGGGTCAAAACTAATCTTTCCCCCTGAACCCTTAACTATCGCTACTGCTCTACAACACAACCTGCGCCAGGAATCATTTATGGACAGGGTTGAGCCCATTATATGAAGATAACTTATCCCCGACAAATAATCCCTATCAATCTGCTCCCCACTAACTATTCCCGAAGCAGCCTGGGGAATATGATAAATGAATCGGCGAGTTCCATCGCTATAATAGGTAACAAAAGCCACTCCTGTAGTGTGATTATCTAAGAATTGAACATAAGTAGTATCCACTCCATCCTCTTTTAGTCTATTGACAATTAACTTTCCAAAATCGTCTCTTCCTACACTGCCGATAAAACCAGAGGATAGGCCCAATCTAGCTACAGCATCGATAAAAATGGCCGGGGCTCCGCTGGCAAAGGGACCAACAAAAGTCCCTTTGACCCCAAGAGGCTCATCTATTTTCTCCCTCATAACCTCTACCAACAGCTCGCCCATAGAAACTATCTGGAGCTTCATATCCTGTCCTCCCGTTCTCGTATCTCGTCGGTTGATTAGTTCATTATCCATTATTCGGAGGCATTAGCCAATGAACTCTTCAGGTACTTCACTTAACAACAACCCCAAAGATTTTTCAAATTCCGATGCTACAATTACCGAAGCATTATAAATGATTTCTCTTAACTGTCAAATTTTGCTACAAACATTCCTTCTTGCGGGTAATACAGACCAGTCGCTCACTCCCATGACGGTATGACTCTCCTTCCGGGCTGGAAAACTTGTCGCAAATAACAAAACCAGTATTGCGTAGCAGGGGAGCTAATTGTCTTAATCCGTAAGGCTTTTGAAGATGTATCTCTTCGCTTCCATCTTTAAATTGAAATGTAGTAATAGCAATTTTTCTCCTGGGGTGATAGCTAGACCTTTCAAGGAATGTCACCCCGTCCACCTTCCGACTACGCTCTCCGTAGTGTTTGTTGCACAAAACCTCCGTAATACTATCAAACATAAAGAAACCGTTCAACTTAAGAGCAGAATTTACTCTTGCCAAGAAATGAGCTATATCACTTTCTGATAAAAGATAGTTGATAGAATCGAAAGTGCAAAAAATAAGGTCAAAGGGTTCTTTCACGTTAAGTTCTTTCATATTCTGAACTTCAAAGAAAAGAGAGAGTCCAGGATCTATTTTAGCTTGAGCTAGTGCTATCATTTGGGGAGAGCTGTCTAAACCGACTACAAAAAACCCCTGCTGGGCTAACTTCAGAGCAAGAACCCCCGTACCACAAGCAACATCAAGAATCCGACGATGCCTAAGAAAACTCTCTCCAAATAGTTCTTTTACTAACCTGAAGTAGGACTCGGCAAAAAACCCCCATCCTTTATCATATATCTGACTGAGCTCTTCGTAAGGACTTACCACTCTTATTCTCCTAATTTTTTCCTTATCACGCCTGCTACCTGTACCGCTGCTCCGGGGCCTCCCATCCTCTCTTTGCCCGCTCTCAATGCTTCTTCTTTCTTTTCAGGATGGGAAAGAATTGCGCTGATTTCCTCGGCGACGGCCTCTGCTTTGGGTTTCACTATTGATATAGCTTCTCCCAAAATAAGCTGCTGAATACGCAAGAATTTTTTAGTTATCTGAGGTCCTTCGGTAGGAAAACTCACCACCGGCTTACCCAAACCCACCGCCTGTTCGTTCCCCATACCAGAAAGACCAATAATTACTTCTGAAGAATTAAGCATATCAGCAAATCTCCCCTGCACTATTTTAATACGAATCCCAGAGGGGGAAACTAAATAAGCTACTATCCCTCTTTTTCTTTCCTCTGAAGCAGCACTCTCCAATACCCAGTCTCTGCTTGAAGAGACTACTTCTTCCAATCTTTTCAGGCTCAAAGAAGCAGCCAGAGCCAAAAGGAAATCTACTTTTCTGGAAAAAAAAGATTTCCTGCTGATCTTCTTTACCGCATCTAAAATAATAGGCAAGTTTTTGTAAGCTTCTTCTTTGCTTCCGGGAAGAATCCCTACTACATGTCTATTTTCTTCTATTCCAAAGTCTTCATCGGTTACCTTCAAGCAATCCATCATTACATTGCCTACATAGACAGCATTTATACCAAAATCCTGCAAGGAAGAAGTAGTCAGCTCATCCCGGGGTAAAACTAACTGGCAAAACCACTTCATTAACCATTTCTCTATCAGATAATGGTCCTTATATAGCCGTGCATAATCCGATTTTGCTGTGGGAAGAAAGACAATAGGCTTTTTAAGAAAGAGAGAGGAAAGGATAACTAGAAAGATATCCCCCACGCAAACCACTAGCCTGGTTACGGCTCGCTGCTTTTTTAGGGTATCTATCTGTTCTCGTAATACTCCCAGCAAACCGGAAGCCACATCTCTAGCTAGCCATAGGGGGTTAAATCCTAAGAATCCACCACTGGGCATCATTCTGCGAGTCCCAAGGACCTTTATTCTTATTTCATCATAGGCTCTACCCTCTCCCACCAATGGCAGAGCTCTTATCTCCCAGGAGAAACTTTTCTGAGAAAGTTTCTCGATAACAGTAGAAGCAATGAGGTCTTCTGCGTGTCCATTGGAAAGAAAAAGAACTACTCCTTTCTTATTGGATTGGGCCAATAACACAGAACTATTCCCTATTATTTTTCTTAAGAGCCCCTCTTATTCCCTCTATATAGGAATGCTGGGCAATTATCTTCATAAAAAAGCTAAGCAGCAGATGGCAGTTGTTTTTATCCAGATAAATAAGAAACTTTTTTCCCCAGGATGCATTCATTAAATTACCCACATTTAGCAGCCAATCCAGAAAGAAAAAGAAGGAGTTAATTTGAGTCATATGCTTAACAGTTAAAGTGGGATGTTTTTTGTAGAAAATGACTGCTGTGCGTCCTCGAGTCTCTTCTTTAGTGCATAGCTGGGGAAGGTCTGCCAGACAAAGCCTTTTCTGATAATGATATCCCACTGCTCTTTTATTTGTCTTCACTGGCAGGCCAAGTTTTCTTAGTCTCTCACCCATTTCCAGATCTTCCCAGCCATATTCTTTGAAGTCTTCATCAAAGGGGCCTGCCTGAAATAAAAAAGATTTCTTCACCGATGTATTGCCTGTAGCAAAGAAAGCGCTAGAGAAGTCGGTCAATTTCATTCTTTCCCCAATTGGATTATCCCTATTTTGCGTGCGAACTACCGGAGCGCGTACTATAACTCTATCACACTCCTTATGGTAACTCAGGTGTTCTTCAATAAAATCAAGTCCAACTATAATATCACTATCAATGAAAATAATAACCTCACCCTGCGCTTTGCTTAAACCATAATTCCTGGCAGCAGCAGGACCCTTCTTTTCCTGCCAGAGATACTTAAAGGAACAAAGAGCATTGAGCTTCTCAACCATTGCTCCTGTATCATCCGTAGAGCCATCATCAATAACTATAACCTCATATGCATCTTTAGAATAGGTTTGATTAAATAGGCTACTAAGCACCCTTTTCAGCGTGTCTCTTCGATTATAAGTAGGAATTATTATGCTTGCTTCCATCATTGTCATATATCGTATTGCGTACGTCGTGGAAAATCTTTAAATTCTAACCATCTTCTTTTTATCGATGAAGTACGAACTAACAATTATGAACATATTCAGTCTTCCTCTGACCTAAACTGCTTTCTATACAATCGTGCATATAATCCATTTTTGGCTAAAAGTTCTTCATGAGAGCCAATTTCCTCAATTCTTTTCTCATTAAGCACCACGATTATGTCTGCTCCCTGAATGGTAGAGAGACGATGGGCAATGACAAAGGTAGTCCTGTTCTGCATAAGTCTTTCCAGCGCCTGCTGAACCAGAATTTCACTTTCTGTATCCAGGGAAGAGGTAGCTTCATCGAGAATGAGAATACGGGGATCTCGAATAATAGCTCTGGCTATAGCAATACGCTGTCTCTCTCCTCCTGAGAGCTTCACTCCCCGCTCCCCCACCTGTGTGTCGTATCCATCTCTTTGTCCAATAATAAAGCTATGGGCATTAGCTTGTTTAGCTGCCTCAATGATCTCTTTATCAGATGCCTCTATTTTGCCGTAAGCAATGTTATTTCGGATGCTGCCATTAAAAAGTATGGTCTCCTGGGAAACAATACTTATCCCTTTTCTAAGACTGGCCAGCTTCACTTTTCTAATATCATATCCATCTACAGCAACAAACCCAGAGATAGGATCATAAAAACGGGTAATAAGGCTAACCAGGCTAGTCTTACCTACACCACTAGGCCCAACCAGGGCTAATCTCTTTCCCGGTTTCACTTCTAGGTTAATATTCTCCAGCACTGATTCTCCATCATAGCCAAGATAAACATTTCTAAACTGCACATAGCCCTTTAAATATGGTATCTCCACCGCCTGAGGAGACTCTTTTATTTCAGGCTCTGTGTCCATGAGTTCAAAAACCCTCTCTGCTGAAGCCATCGCCTGTTGATAAACGCCAAAAGTCTGGCTAATATAGGTCAAGGGATTAACTGCCAGGGCTATGTACCCCAAGAAGGTAATTAGTTCTCCTGTGCTTAAGGCTCCTCTTATGACCTCTCTTCCTCCATACCAGAGAATCCCTGCTAGCCCTATCAGGGTCAATATCTCCATAGAAGGAGCAAGAGCAGCAATGAAGCGCGTTCTTTTTATAGATAGCTGAAGAGTCCTGGCATTTTCCTCTCTAAACCTCTCAATCTCTCTACTTTCTGCGCCAAAAGACTTTACTACCTCAACTCCCACTATCGTCTCCTGTAGGATGGAAGAGATGTTAGCTATTCTGGTCTGGATGGAACTACTGAATTTCCTTATTTGCTGGCCAAATTTATTAGTGGCAAAGGCAATGATAGGAATAACTATCAGGACAAAAAGTGAAAGCTGCCAATGAATATAAAAGATTAAGCCAAAGACACCTACTAGAACAAGGCAATTGGTAAGAAAATTAACAGTTGTAGTAGTCAGGGCATTTTGCAGTTGGTCCACATCATTGATAACCCGCGAGATAATTTCTCCGGTCTGTTTTTTTTTGTAAAAACTCAAAGAAAGACGCTGTAGGTGCTCATAGACACGATTGCGAAGCTCGGTAATTACTTTGAAACTAATAAGAGATATTAGATATGTTTGGGCGAAGGAAAAGAGCCCCTTTAAAACAACCAGTCCTATTATCCCCAGAACAATTAGATTTAGTAGCCTAAGACTTTTCTCTCCCAGGATAACCGAGTCAATCAAATTCTTTCCGATTATCCAGGGAAGAGCTAAAGTGGTTAAAGTAACTGCCAGAGTAAGAAACAAAACCAATATAAAGAATGGCCAGTATGGCCTCAGATATGCGAATAGACGACGCCAGGGATTCATTAAAGCTTGCTCCTTATCAAAAGTTGACCGTATAATTCTTCATATCTATCAAAGATATTGCTCCAGAGAAAATTACGAGCAAAGGCCTGGATCTTATCTCCCATTATCTTCCCTTCTCCCTTTTTCACTTTTTGTTTTAGATCCTTTCCCCCTTTAAAGATAACCACACCAGGTGCAGAGCCATAGAACTCCCTCACTCCGATAAGCCAATGAGGAATGAGAACTGGCACACCTGCAGCCAACGCCTCCAGGATAACCAGGGCAAAGGCTTCTTTGCGGGAAGAGATTAAAAGATAAGTGAAAAGGGGGTATATTTTTTCCATCTCTTTTTCATAACCCAGGAAAATTACCTTTTCTTCGAGATTCAATCTTTTTACTAGCTTTTCCAGTTTATAGCGATAGGAACCCCCCCCTACCATAAAGAGCTTAGAAGCAAATCTATATTTAGCCTGCATCTTCACAGCCCAGGCAAAATTCTTTTCTTTAACTAATCTCCCCACCAAGCCTATCACTTCACCATCCTTCTGATGAGAAGAAGGAGCACGGAAGAATTTCTCTTCTACTCCATTGGAAATGACTATCAATTTACTCTCTTTGATTCCTCCCCGAAGAAAATACTCTTTTTCCTCAGGAGTAAGAGCAACTATACAGTCCACTCTTCTCAAAAATCTTGCTGCAAGCCAATAGTTGAAATAAGGGGGATGGGTATTGTAGCCATGGCAGGTAAAAATAACTGGCTTCCTTGTCAGGTATTTCTTCGCTAAGTATGCCATCTCTGCCGAAGCATGGACTTGAACGAGGTCCACTTCATTCCCTACGCTAGAAATCATCTTCTTTAATGCCTTAACTGAGCTTAGTAACTTCAACCCTCGCCAATTTTCTATCTGATAGAGCCTAACCGCATCGGGAACTTCTCTTAGCCCCTCACCCACTGGTGAGGCTAAGGAGATCTGATACCCTCGTGATAAACCCTGTGCGATTAGGTTAAGAATATGTCTTTCTGTCCCCCCTAAAGACATATAAGGTGTAAGGTGCAGGATATGCATTTTGCTCCTATCTCAAGGAATCCTCAGGACAAATTTCCCACCTCAAGGATTATATCGGCTACTTTATTAGCAGCGCTTTCTGTTGTCCTGGTTATCTTTCTCAGTTCCTCTTTTATTTTAGCGAGTCGTTCGGGGCTTCTTAACAGCCCTATCACCTCTTTAGCCACATCAGCCGGCTCGATTATTCCCCTTATTTCAGGCACAATTTCCCTCTCTGCTCGTATATTAGGTATAGCTGCGAATTTGATGCGCTTACTATATTGCTTTACCATCTGTCTTTTAATGAGAGGGCCTATTATTGGTAAACCCCCCACTAATCCTGCCAGGCCGTCCAGGGGTATCGCTTCTGGCTTGTTCAAAGGAATAGCTACCACCATAGGAGTTCCCAGATAGGTTGACTCTAGTGTGTTGGTGCCGGGAATTGTTATAATCAAATGAGAAATGTTTATAGCTTCGTACCTCTTTTCTTCAACTACCAAGATTTCTAAGCCAGATTTGGTAATTAATTTCCATTGACCACTTTCTTTCTTTAATTTGGCCTCTACTCCTGAAAATGTTTTGCTTAAACTCTCTTCATTCATAGTATTCAACTCTTTTTTGGAAACAAAAGGAGAAAGTATTAGAAGAAATTGGCTTGAGGGAAACTCTTTTCTAATGAGCTCGGCTGCTTTTAAAAAAAAGGGAGTCATATACCTTATCTCCTCCAGTCTGCTTCCGGGGAGAAAAGAAATAACTAAATACCCGGGAGTAAGTCCCCAATAGTTGAATGCCTCTTTAGCAGACATCTTCACTCTGATTACATCTTTGGCTAAATCCCCTACTACCACAACTTTCTCTTCTTTGGCTCCCCGGGCGATAAACCTTTCTCTAATAGTCTCGCTAAGCACCATAAATCTTTTAAAATACCTTTTCCACCTTAAATTTTGGATGTAAGCTACAGCTGGTAGCTTTAAACGTTTAGAAAGAAGTAAAGCATGAAAGGGGTCCCCTCCTAAGAAAACAATGACTCCTTTCTTTGCCTGGCGAAAGGAAGAAGGTCTGCTGCCTAAAAAAAGGTATTTCAAGTACCGGGATGGACCCACCACAGAATCTACCGCGGGAATTTCTCCTGCTACTTTATCTTCCATCCCACTGGCATATTGGCAGGGAGGAATAACCACAGTAATTATTGTCTCCTTTTCCTTTTCTTTCAGTTTTTCTGCTGCTGGCTTCACCCATCCCATCACCTCGCCTGGACTATTGGTCACCATAAAAATATGCATTTTGATAAACCTCAGATTTGAAACCTTTTAGCCAACCAATTATACTTTATCCCTACAGCTTTTTCCAGGCAAAACTCCTGGCAGCAAAAACATTTGATACATTCTTTGGTATCAATAATAGGGCAGTCCTTACCCATTTTCATTGCCTCGGTAGGGCAATGTCTAATGCATTCACCACATTTGGTACATTTATTTTTGTCGATTACAGGTTTGATTTTTAAGACCCAGGGAGCTAAATGCCTGAAAGCAAAAAGAACAAAGCCAGGCACTTTGTTTAACAGAACGTTAATACTAGAAGCGAGCTGATAATCCTCTATTTTAACCTCATTCAGAGGAGCCCCTCTAATTTCTATTTTCTCCAATTTGCCCTCTCCCAGGCTTCTTTCTGCAGCTACTCTGGTAATGTCTATATCAAAAGGAGCGTAACCGATGATGTGAGAGGCAACTGCGTCTAGTGCTGTAAAATCCTGACTGGCCAAAACCACCCCAATTTTACGGGGACGACCAGCCGCTGGTCCATCGCCTTCCATTCCCACAATTCCATCCATTATAGCAAGGTCTGGTTTAATCGCAGCAAAAATATCAACCATTAACCTGGCAAAGTCCTCTGGACGAGGAACTAGCCGGTGAAGTTCCTTTTTATGAAACCCAGGAATACAACCATATAAGTTTTTGATAGCACCGGTAAAGAGGGTGAAGTTGTGGGTTTTTAGTTTAGGGAGAGAAATGACTACATCTGACCCTAAGACCTCTCCGGCCAGGTGTAAAACAGGTACCTGTTTATTCTGAGAATTATCAATTCTTTCCACTTTATGAAAATTAATAACTTTAGCTCCTTCTTCTTCAGCTGCTTTTTTAAGCCCAGTTACATGCCAGGCTTTCTCTATATCCTTGTAGGCAATCCCAGGTGCCTCTCCTACTATGACTTCTCCTTTTACCTCTTTAACTGCCCTGATTACTGCCCTGAGGAGAGTCGGATGAGTAGTCACTGCTTTTTCTGGCGGGTCAGCATTTAACATATTCACTTTCAAGAGAACTTTTTGACCAGCTTTTACCACTTTACCTAAACCACCTATTAAGGAAAGACTCTCTTTGACTGCTCTGTCTACTTCACTCTGCTCATAGTCACTACATTTCACTATTGAGACTTGACTCAAATTCTTCTCCCCCTGTTTTGTTCATTGACTAAAATCTTCCGCTTAACCATTGTTTTCATCGGTGAACTATGAACAATGAACTATGAACCATTCATCATCTCTACAACAACCTTAGCTGCTCGAGTTGCTGCTCCTGGCCTGCCTAACTTCTCATTTACTTTTCTCAACTTAACTCTCATCTTTTCCAGTTCTTCTTTGCTACGCAGAAGATCCAGGACTACGCCAGTCAAACGCTTTACAGTGAGCTGGAATCCTATTAACTCGGGAACGATTTCCTTTCGCGCAATGATATTAGGAAGAGCTATATAGGGCAATTTTATTAAGATTTTTCCTATCAACCATGTGCTAAGAGAAGTTTTGTAAATAACAACCATAGGAGTATCAAGAAGGGTTGTCTCCAGAGTAGCTGTTCCCGAAGCGGTAATGATTAAATCAGAAACATTCATTACATCATAGGTATTATTGGCGATAATCTTGAGAGACAGACCAGTCTTGGTAGCAATTCTGGCAATCTCTTTGTGAAAAATAGGAGAAGCTTCAGCAAGTAAGAATTGAATACCCTTAAACTCCTTATCCAAGCTAACCGCAGTTTTCAACATGAGGGGCAGCAGTCTTAGAATCTCATGTCTTCGACTGCCAGGAAGAAGACCAACTATTAATCTCTCTGGGGTAGTATTAAACCTCTGTAAAGCCTCTTTTTTGCTCATACTTGGTTTGACCAAGTCTACCAGAGGATATCCCACGAAATCTACCTTTGCCCCTGCTCTTTCATAGGCTTCAGCTTCGAAAGGAAAAATAGCGATGAATCTATCAATATCTCTAGAAATTCTTCTCCTCTGCCAATCGTTCCAGGCCCAGATAGGAGGAGCAATATAGTAGAGAGTCAAGATTCCTATCTTTTTGGCTATTCTGGCAATTCTCAAATTAAAATCCCGGCTATCTACTAGAACCACTAAATCGGGGTGCTCTTCCTCCAGGGCTTTAATAAGTCTTGTCTTTATCTTCCAGAAGGAGGGATAATACTTAACTCCTTCAATAACGCCTACTGTCCCCATATGTACAGTTCTATCTCTTATTTTTACCCCTGCTTCTTTCATTTTCTCTCCCCCGATTCCAAAAAACTCTGTATCAGGAGCAAGTTTTTTTACCGCCTGGACTAAATTAGCTGCATGCAGGTCACCCGAAACCTCCCCAGCACATATCATAATCTTTCGCCGTGACACCACAGGATACCTTTCTTCAAAATTGTTGCTCGTTGCTCGTTGCTAAATTCTTTTTTCCTCTTTTACGAGACACGAGTGACTAGCAACCAGCAACGAATTATCAATTAGTCTAGTTTTTCCTATTCTCACTGCCAGAGTAATAAGCACTTCTCCCTTTATATCTTCTACCTTCTCCAAAGTTTCTGGATTGACTACAGCCACATAGTCGATTCTTGCCAGTGGCTCTTTCTTTATCAAATCTTTCATTTTGGAAACTATAATAAAAGGATTTCTCTCGCCTTCCTCAATCCAGAGTTTTGCCTTCTCTAGTGCTTCATGCAGTATGGCAGCGGCTTTTCTTTCTTCTTTATTAAGGTAGGAATTTCGTGAGCTGAGAGCCAGTCCATCTCTTTCCCTTATGGTAGGGAGAGCAATAATTTGGGTATCCAGGTTGAGTTCCTCTACTACTTTTTTTACCACTAAAACCTGCTGATAATCCTTTTCTCCAAAATAGCTAAAGTCAGGCTTAACTATATTGAATAGTTTGAGGAGAACAGTGGCTACACCCTTGAAATGACCGTAACGAGAAGCCCCTTCCAGCGTGGAAGACAAAAGACCTCCTACTTGAACAAAAGTAGAATAGTCTTGCGGATACATCTCTTCTAAAGAAGGGGCAAATACTACATCTACCCCTTCTTTCTCACTCAAACTTATGTCTTCTGATAGATTGCGTGGATAGCGCTGATAATCATCGCCCTTGCCAAACTGAATAGGATTAACGAATATACTCACTATTACCTTATCGCACTGCTGGCGTGCTTTTCTGAACAAACTAAGATGACCCTGGTGGAAAGCGCCCATAGTGGGAACAAGACCAACAGTTTGAGGTGGATTTATCTTTTTTCTATAATCCTTCATCTGACTGATTTCTTTTATCAATCTCATATCAACTCTTCTATCTCCTCTTCTATCACTTTTTGAAACTCTTCAGTCTCTCACTACTTTCCTCAAAATATCCTCAAAGCCAGGAAAAGATGTCTCGATACATTCTGGAGCCACTATTTCTGTCCTTCCCCTGGCAGCTAAGCCAGCTATAACCACTGCCATAGCAATCCGATGGTCTTTATAACTCTGGCATCGACAACCCTTTAACTCGCCAGTGCCTTCAATAATGATGCCGTCTTTCTTCTCTTCAATTTTGGCCCCCATCTTAGACAGTTCTGCAGCTATCGCCTTGATGCGGTCCGTCTCTTTAACCCTGAGCTCGGCAGCATCCTTAATAACTGTCTTTCCCCTGGCAAAACAGGCAACCACAGCCAATATAGGAATTTCATCGATGACCCGAGGAATCATCTCTCCCCTGATAAGAATTCCCTTTAGAGTAGCTCCTCCCTTTATCTCTATATCACCGATTTCCTCTCCACATTTCTCCCTTAAATTGCGAACTCTGATATCAGCCCCCATCTGAAGAAGAACGTCGATAAAACCTCGCCGGGTAGGGTTAAGCCCCACATTCAAGATTTTTACGTCTGAGTCTTTGATTATCGCCCCTCCTCCTATGAAGAAGGCAGCAGCAGAAATATCACCCGGAACAGATATCTCTCTGCCTATCAGCGATGCCCCACCTTGGAGCTTCACGGTCAAATGATTAATTTCCAGCTCTACTCCCAGAAATTTGAGCATACGCTCGGTATGGTCACGCGAGCGATAAGACTCAGTTATTGAGGTAATTCCCCTGGCATAGAGCCCGGCCAAAAGGAGACAAGATTTTACTTGAGCAGAAGGAACGGGTAAGGAATATTCTATCCCGTTAAGATTGCTTCCTATAATACTTAAGGGAGGAAATTGACCATCTTTCCGCCCAGATATCTTTGCTCCCATTTTTCCTAACGGACTAATCACCCTTCTCATAGGTCTCCTTCTCAAAGAGGAATCCCCGCTGAGAACACTGTAAAAACTTTGAGCAGAGAGAAGTCCGGCCAGAAGCCGCATGGTAGTGCCTGAATTCTCACAGTTGAGGATATCGGTGGGTTCTTTCAGTCCAGTAAGTTCCCTACCCTTAATGAGCAGCTCATCTTTTTCTTCTGTTGCCTCTATGCCCATCATCTTTAAGATGCTCAAAGTAGCCAGACAGTCCTTTCCCCTCTGCCATCCTTTAATTACTGAAATTCCTTTGGCAATAGAGGCAAGGATAATAGCGCGGTGAGAAATTGATTTGTCCCCGGGAAGAGAAATCTCACCCTGGAGAAACTTTGCTGGGGTTACAGTCAAAAGACTACTCATTTTTCCGCCTTAAGCCTTCCTGCCCAAAACTTTAGCTATAGACCTTATTCCCTTCATTAGCTTATGAAAATCCGGTGGTGTTACGGACTGAAAACCATCTGATAAAGCTTCTTCTGGGCGGGAATGTACCTCAATCATAAGACCATCGCTACCGGCAGCAACAGCCGCATTAGCCATAGGAGCAACCAGACTTCTTTTGCCTGTAGCGTGGCTCGGATCGGCAATAATAGGAAGATGGCTCAGCTCCTTAATCAGGGAAAGAGTGGAAAGGTCAAGAGTAAAACGAGTAGCATCTTCAAAAGTTCTGATACCCCTTTCGCACAGAATGACATTATAGTTTCCACTGGACAAGATATATTCCGCCGACATCAACAATTCCTTCAGAGTAGAAGCCATCCCTCTTTTAAGAAGCACAGGCTTCCTACTTCTTCCTACTTCTTTTAAGAGGTCAAAGTTCTGCATATTGCGTGCTCCCACCTGAACCATATCAGCATATCTGATTACCAGTTCTACCTGCCTGGGGTCCATAGCCTCCGTGACAACAGGAAGCTCGGTAATCATACTCACCTCAGCCAGATACTTTAAGCCTTCTTCTCCCAACCCCTGGAAAGAATAGGGAGAACTACGAGGTTTAAAAGCGCCACCTCGCAGAATCTTCGCCCCTGCTTTTTTAACCTCTCTGGCTATTTCCAAAAGCTGTTCTCTGTTTTCCACAGCGCAGGGACCAGCCATCACCACCACCTCATTCCCTCCCACTTTTACGTCTTTCACTTCCACAACGGTAGTTTCTCCTTTAAATTCCCGGCTGACTAGCTTATAGGGTCGAGAAATGGGCATAACAGAATCAACAATAAACATAGCCTCGAATATCTCACGCGATCTAATGGCATTTTCACCGATGACGCCAATTATAACCCTCTCCTCGCCGCGAGAGATATGAGGAGTAAATCCCAGCTCCTTAATTTTTTCCACTACGTGCTCAATTCCTTTTTCGGTGGTTCCTGGTTTTAGAGTAATAACCATCATTTTTTCCCCTATCCTTCTACTGGATATGAACCCAATATTTTTAAGAAAAAACACTGCTCCTCAAGCTCAGAAAGAGCCTTTTTCACATTTTCTTCATCTTTATGGCCAAAAAAATCAACAAAAAAAACATACTCCCAGGCTTTTCTCTTGGTAGGCCGGGACTCTATCTTAGTAAGATTAATCTCATATCTGCGAAAAGGAGAAAGCATGTTATAAAGTGCTCCTACTCTATCTTTTATAGAGAAAAGGATAGATGTTTTATCCTCGCCACTTCTCTCGCTATATTCTCTCCCAATGATTAAGAACCTTGTATAGTTATTGGATAAATCTTCGATGCGAGGAGCTATAATATTAAGCTTGTAAAGATTAGCGGCTACATCAGAAGCGATAGCCGCTGCTCCTATTTCCTTGGCTGCCAGTTGAGCAGCACTGGCGGTGCTTTCCGCCTCAATTAATCTCACCTGGAGGAGATTCTCCTCTAGCCAACTTCTGCACTGAGCCAGGGCCTGAGGGTGAGAATAGACCTTTTTTACCTCTTTCAGCTCTCCCCTCCCCAGGAGATGATGGTAAATCTCCAAAATTACCTCAGCGCATATCTTCAGATTAGAGTCAAGGAACATATCTAGAGTATAATTAACTACTCCCTCGGTGGAATTTTCCACCGGCACTACGCCGAAGTCAGCTTGTTTTTTCTCCACCCTGGCAAAAATTTCAGCGATACTCTTAGCCGGGATTAAATTTACCTCCTGCCCAAATTTCTGCATAGCCGCCAGATGAGTAAAAGTAGCAGGAGGGCCAAAATAGACAACTTTTAGTTTCTTTTCCAGAGATAAAGATACTTTTAGAATAAAGCGAATAATTTTGGAAAGATTCTCATTAGATAAAGGACCTTTATTTTCCTTGACTAACCTATTAAGAATACTCCTTTCTCTTCCGGGAGAATAGTATCCTATTTTTTCTTTTTTCTTTATCCTGGCGACCCCCAGAACTCTCTTTGTTCTTTCATTTAATAATTGAACCAATTTTGAGTCAATGTCATCAATTTCTTTTCGTAATGAGCTTAATTTCATCTTTCACCTCTTTTAGAAATGTCCGGAGACATTTCTAGCGTTTAGCGTATAGTAAAAACAGACAAACATCGTGCTGTGTATGTCATATATTGTATTTCGCAATACGCATCACGAGTCTTGATTTACCACTGCTTCCAAAGCCAGGATATAGCTCTGAAGACCGAATCCAGCAATCTGGCCTCTACAGACCCCTGCCACTAAAGATTTATGTCGAAAACTCTCCCTCTGATAAATATTGGAAAGATGCACCTCTACAGCAGGAATATCAACTGCTAAAATAGCATCTCTTATAGCGACACTGGTATGAGTATAAGCGGCAGGATTGATTATCAGAGCATCGGACCAATCTTTGGCCTCACCGATAAAAGATACTATTTCTCCTTCACTATTAGACTGCTTTATCCTAACCTGGCAATCTAGCTCTTTTGCCTTCTGTTTGACTGCCTCATTAATCTCAGCCAAAGTGAGTTTACCATAGATATCTATTTCTCTTTTCCCCAATAAATTCAGATTTGGTCCGTGAATGACTAGAATATGTTTCATTTCTCTATCTCCCTGAGAACCTCTTTTATCACCTTTATAGGAACCTCTGAGGTAAGAAAAACATCGCCTATATCTCTGGGTAGAACAAAATTTAATCCACCTGCCCTTATTTTCTTATCCCGGTAGAGAATTTCCCAGAGTTTGTTCTCATCTACTTCTTCTACCTTTACCGGTAGACCTATCACTTTAAGAAGCTCTATTATTTTTTTTGCTAAATCCTCACTGACAAAACCCAACTTTTCTGATATTTTTGCTGCCGCTACCATTCCCAAAGAGACTGCTTCACCGTGAGTATATTTATTATATTCGGTTGCTCCTTCTACAGCATGCCCTATGGTATGGCCAAGATTCAAGACCTGCCTTTTTCCTTTTTCTTCCCGCTCATCTTTTTCAACCACTCCAGCTTTTATCCTCACTGACCTCTCTATAATGAATTGAATTACTTCTTTATCCAGATTTTTTACTCTTTCTATGTTTTTTTCCAGATAAGAGAAGAGCTCTTTATCTTTTATCACGCCATGTTTTACTATCTCAGATAACCCTTCTCTAATTTGTCTGGGTCCTAATGTCTTTAGAGTTTCAATGTCCATATAAACAAATTTTGGCTGATAGAAAGAGCCTATTAGATTTTTTCCGGCGGGTAGGTCTACGCCCACCTTTCCTCCTACACTGGCGTCAACCTGGGCTAATAGAGTAGTAGGTACAAGAAGAAAATTTATTCCTCTTAGATACGTAGAAGCAACAAATCCAGCCAAATCCCCGATCACTCCACCGCCTAATGCAAGGATAGCAGCCGAGCGGTCCAGTTTAAGCTCAGCACAGCGAGCATACAACTTTTCTACTTGAAAAAGGGACTTGGATGTCTCTCCTGGCGGCACACAGGCTACACTCACATCAAAATCATTCTCTTCCAAGGAAGATTTTACCGCCTCACCATAGAGGCTATATACACGCTCATCACTGACAAGCAAAATATGGGCTCCCAGGGGAAAGCTTCTTGCTGTTTTCCCCAGATTGGCTAAATCTGTCCCGATATAGACAGGATAGCTGCGTTCTTTTCCTAAATTAACCTTAATGGTTATCATTTTTCCTGTTTTTTTCCAAGAACTCTATTACCTCTTCTACCACACCTTCACTATCTAGAACGGAGGTATCAACGCTAAAATCTGCCTTTTCATAATAAGGTCTCCGTATCTTAAGGAGCTCTTTAATTCTCTCTTTCCGATTATTCATCTCCAAAAGAGGACGGTTATTATCTCCTTTTGTTCGCTTAAGGATTACCTCAGCACTGGCGAACAAACAAACAATACAAGCATTCTTCTTGAGCAGCCTCACATTCTCTTCTCTTAAAACAACTCCCCCACCAGTAGAAATTACATGATTGTCAAGAAGGGCAACTTCTTTAACTATTTTAGCTTCCAGGCAACGAAAGTATTCTTCCCCCCTTTTTTTAAATATAGCTGAAATGCTGTCCTTTTCCTTTTTTTCAATGAGCTCATCGGTATCCAGGTAACTCATTGTCAATTTCTTGGCTAGTCTTTTCCCTATTTTGCTTTTTCCTGTTCCCATAAAACCAGTCAAGACAATGTTCATCTTTTTCTCAGACAGTTCAAATAGCCAGAGTAGTTTCTTTTTGTCTCGGCAAGGCTGTCCCCGCCAAATTTCTCTCGCATAGCCCTGGCTATCTCAAAGGCAGCTACCGCCTCCCCGATAATAGAAGCAGCCGGAAGAGCGCAAACATCAGCTCGTTCCTTCATTGCTTTTACGGGCTTCTTACTAACGATGTCTATTGAAGATAGAGGTTGAGCTAAGCTAGATATAGGCTTCATCGCTGCTCGAAGGATAATAGGTTCACCATTACTCATTCCTCCTTCTATGCCACCGGCATTGTTAGTCTGGCGAAAGAACTTGTTCTCACTTTGCTTATGAAATATTTCATCCTGAACCTGGGAGCCAGATTTCTCTGCTGCCGTAAAACCTGAGCCAACTTCTACCCCCGTAATTGCCTGGATGCTCATTAGAGCGTAGGCTAGCCGGGCATCAAGCTTAAGGTCCCAGTGAACATAACTTCCTAATCCCACGGGAAGATTAAGAATTGCCACCTCAAATACTCCTCCCAAAGTATCCCCCTTCTCCTTAGCTGAATCAATTAGAGCTATCATCTTTGTCTCGGCTCTCTTATTGAGACAGCGCAAGGGAGAGTTTTCAATTATTTGATAACTTACTTCCGTGGGCTGCCATTCATGGCTATCTTTCGTCCCCCCAATCTGAATCACTCGACTGTAGATTTCAATCCCAAACTGAGAAAGGAATTGTTTACAAATGGCTCCTATAGCGACGCGGGACGTTGTTTCTCGAGCACTGGCTCGTTCCAGAACATTCCTTAAATCATCAAAGTTATATTTAAGAGCTCCAGGCAGGTCTGCATGACCGGGTCTAGGACGGGTGAGAGGAGAAATATTCTGAGAAATCACTTTTCTATCCTCAACAACCATAACCTCACGCCAATTTTCCCAGTCCAGGTTCTTTATCAATAAAGCAATGGGGCTGCCCAATGTCTTCCCCAGTCGAACACCGGAAATAATGTCTACTTTATCTTTCTCAATCTCCATTCTCTTCCCACGGCCATAGCCTGCTTGCCTACGCCTCAACTCCTGGTCAATATCCTCGCTGGATAGTTTTAAGCCAGCAGGGAGCCCTTCTAGGATAGCTACTAAACCTTTACCATGGGATTCCCCGGCGGTTAAATAACGCAGCATTAACTTATTCTCCATTGAGTCTCAGGATAATTTTCTTCCGTCGCTGTATAGTAGCTTCTTATTATTTCTGCTCAGCTTCTCGTTTCGGGAAAGATATAAAAGACTTTGAAGGGGGAAATATCCCCCCTCAACGGCCTTCAGCCTGCTCCCCCCAACTTCGGGAAGAGGCAGAGCACCGTCACCTTGTTCCTCAAACAGTATATTTTTCTTTTTCCTCAACTCGAAACTTCGTTAAGATTGCTCCTATAAGGCTTCTTCAGAAAATGTCCTTCGGCAAGCTTACAAATTTCTGGGCCTCAAGATACTTTCAGTACCTTAAAACACCTTTCTATTTCACAAATTTCTGCATCAATACTCTTTTCATCGTTTCTACAGGGGCTTTTCGCCCAGTCCAGATTTGAAAAGAAAGAGCACCCTGATAGACGAGCATGTCCAATCCTCCCAAAGAGGTCAACTTCCTTTCCTCTGCTAACTTCAAAAGAGGTGTTTTTCGATTATAGACAACATCATAAATGAATATATTCGGCGGCAGAATCTCGGGAGTAATTAAGATAGAGTCATCCGGATACATACCTAGAGAAGTAGCATTAATCAATAGGTCAATCTCACTCATTATGAAAGAGGAATCTTTTTCTTCAAGTTCAATTAGAGAGAGTTGGCACTTATCCTGGAAAATCTTCTTTAAGTGCTCCAAAAGACCCTTCCCCTTAGAATATGTGCGATTGACAAGAATTAGTTTCTTTATGCCGTCTCTTATAAGAGCAAAAGAGATAGCGTAAGCAGCTCCGCCTGCACCCAGCAAAAATACATTCTTATCCTTGGGGTCAAATCCTCCCTGCTTCTTCAGTGACTCAATAAAACCATCTCCATCGGTATTGTAGCCAATTAATTTACCTTCCCTATTATGAATAGTGTTCACCGCCCCTATTGCATTTGCCTCAGGAGATATTTCATCAAGATAGAGCAAGACCTTCTCTTTATGAGGAATAGTCACATTCATCCCTACCATATTGAAAGACTTTATGGACTCGACGGCCATCTTTAACTCCCCCGGCTTTACAGGAAAGGGAAGGTAGACAAAATCAAGTCCGAGTCTAGCAAAGGCGGCATTATGAAACAGAGGAGAAAGAGAATGCTCCACAGGATAGCCAAATATTCCTGTTATCTTTGTCTTGTCATCAATTTTATCCAATTGCTCAAATAATTTCATTGCCCCATTTAAAACTTAACCTGCCGCTTTCTTGACAGAAACCACCAATATTCTATCATATCCACTCTTACTGTCAATTTATCAGCCTTACCTAAGACCTTTATCTAGCTGAAATTTGATAAAATAAAATAATTATGCTATACTAATTTGGATTAACAAAAAATTTTAGAAAGACTTTCGTCATTCCATATTAATGAGGAGCGAGGGAGTTTAAATGAAGGTTAGAATTGGATTTATCGGAACGGGAAGAATTGCTATCCGTCATATGGAGAAGCTAGCAAGAATAGAAGATACCAGGCTTGTCTCCGTCTGTGATGTACATAAAAAAGAAGCTGAAAAAGTAGCCAGAACCTTCGCGACTAACTGCTACACTGACTACCGGGAGATGTTAGAAAAAGAAAAATTGGAAGCTGTATATATTTGTCTACCTCCTTTTGCCCATGGTGAACAAGAAATCATGGCGGCGGAAAAGAAAATAAACCTATTTATAGAAAAACCACTTGCCTTAAACCTGGAGAAGGCATACCAAATCAATGAAGCCATTAAGGAAAATAGTATTATCTCCAGCGTAGGATACGTATACAGATATTCCGACATAGTAAACAAGGCCAGGGGAGAACTTGAAAAAAGAAAAACTGCCCTTATCTTAGGTTATTACTTCTGCCCGCTGCGTCCTGTTTATTGGTGGAGAAACAAAAATGAATCAGGAGGTCAGATAGTCGAACAAACTACTCACATATTTGACTTGGCAAGATATCTAGTGGGAGAAATAAATGAAGTCTATGGGCAAAGGTCACGGGGCTTGATGGAAGAGGTAGAAAATTATGACCTGGATGATACCTCCTGCGTCAATCTTCACTTTGAAAATGGAGCCATAGGAAGTATCTCCTCTGCCTGCATTCTCTCCCATGGGCGTGATTGGGGGATTAACTTAATCGGAAAGGGCTTCAAAATTGACCTGCTTCTTTCCTCGCATCTCCTGAAGATTACCAACGGGAAAAAAGAAGAGGTGAAGATGACCATCGACCCTTATCAGTCAGAGAACGACCTTTTCATCAAAGCCATAAAAGAAAATAATCCTGAAATCATAAAATCGCCTTATTCAGACGCCCTAAAAACCTTGAAACTAACCCTGGCCGCTACTACTTCCCTGGAAAAAGGAAAAGTAATCAAACTAACCGATAAGCAATAAAAAAAGGAATTGGAAATGTCTGTAAGAGAAGGAATAAAGATGCCCAGGATGGTAAAGATTCGCCAAGAATTTCCCCGCCCTGTTTGTGTTGACATTGCATCTGAAGTAAAAAAGGAAGTGGCCCAGTTTGTTCACAAACTACCTTCGGAAGCTCGTGTGGCTATAGCTGTGGGGAGTCGGGGGATTTCCAATATCAAGGAGATAGCGGCTGCGGTAGTTCGGGAGGTGAAGCGATGCGGAGCAAAACCTTTTATTGTCCCGGCTATGGGAAGCCATGGAGGAGCCACAGCAGAAGGACAAGAAAAGGTCCTGGAATCCTATGGAATAAACGAACACTCTGTTGGTGCTCCCATTATGTCTTCTATGGAGGTAATCAAGATTGGTACTCTGAATAATAGTCTTCCGGTCTATTTTGATAAGAACGCCTCCCAGGCAGATGCCATCATTCCTATCAACCGAATTAAACCCCACACTGATTTTCATGACGAAATCGAGAGTGGCGTAGCAAAGATTATGGTCATTGGCTTAGGTAAACATAAAGGAGCTCTCAGTATCCATAGGTATGGAGCTGCTGGTCTTCATCACTTAGTTCCGGCAGCCGCTCGTTTGATTACTGAAAAGATGCCTATCGTCTTTGGAGTGGCTATAGTAGAAAATGCCTATCACGAAACAGCCCTTATAAGAGCCATTGGGCGGGATGAGCTTGAGGAAAAAGAAAAGAAGCTCTTACTAAAGGCCAAAGAACTAATGCCTCACCTGCCCAGTGATGAAATAGATGTTCTCATCGTGGATGAAATGGGGAAAAACATAAGTGGTTCGGGTATGGATACCAATATTATTGGTCGGATGATGATACTGGGAGAAGAAGAACCGTCCTCTCCCCAGATAAAAAGAATCGTCATCCTGGACCTTAGCCAGGAAACCCACGGCAACGCTGCTGGGCTGGGCCTGGCTGATTTTATTACTAAGAAGCTATTTGACAAAATAAATTATGAAGAAACATTAGTTAACGTATTGACGGCGAGATTTGTTATAAGAGGAAAAATCCCTCTTAATTTAAATAATGACCGTGAGACAATTGAAATAGCCCTCGACACCTGCTGGGGAGTAGAACCACAAGAAGCACGCGTAGTTAGAATTAAGAATACCCTGAAGCTCGATGAAGTCTATATATCGGAGACGCTCACAGAGGAGCTTACGGGCAGAGATGATATTGAAGTGATAGGTAACCCTGAAGAGATGGCGTTTAATAAGGAAGGGAATCTAGTAAATCAGTGAATGGTCATTGGTGAATGGTGAATCAAAACTCGTGATGCGTCGTGCGTGATGCGTATTCCGCGATAGAATATACGAAATACGATTCACCAGCTACAGGGACTATCTTCAGCTATTTTCACCTAGCAAGAAACTCAAATGCTACAAAATTTCTCCATAACATATTTATTACATTGAGTGTTCCTTTTCTTTCTCCAAAAGAGGATCCTCTTTCCAGGCATAAATGGCTTTTTTGAGAAGTCTCTCTAGTTGACTTCGTTTCCAGAAAATATATATAGACCTTTCAGAGTGAGAAAAGTGTCGTTTTTCCTAAAATTTGTTTTAGCAAGATCTAAGTAAGTGAAGTTAGAGAGGTCATTCTATTGTCTGAATAACACAAGATCCTGGTCCACTTGACAAGAATTTTTTTTTATTTACAATAGACACGGATGATAAAGAAATTACTGGCGTCCTCCGTGTCAAGCCGTTCAATCAGGTAACCGAAGCTGGGGTCGTTCTGCCATTGAAAATGTAACTTTTTGCTACTACTTGAGGAGTTTGTTTTTTGGAGGGACTAGCCTTTGCTCCTCCTTGCTT
>SDBT01004267.1_pt1 | contig 24340 bp, 21 predicted proteins | sample 2277101 | NCBI WGS metagenome assembly SDBT01 (sample SAMN10404973, study PRJNA504765) | marine sediment metagenome | isolation source: marine sediment core GS10_PC15, 103 cmbsf | place: Arctic Ocean: Southern Knipovich Ridge | collected 2010 | reverse complement strand
ATTACGCATGCACGCCGACGTTGGTGTTCGTCAAGAGTCAGAACTGATCATGTGTCCTGACGCAATACAGCGATAACAAACAAAGCTGAGCACTGACTGACCCTCGGTGCTCAGCATACTTTTTCAGGTCTATAGAATCCTTTGGATATTCGAAGTTTTTAATCAGGAGATTTAAAATGCCAAATAAGGCAACAAGATCAAATACAGTGCTTCACGCTGTGCTTGATCCGCAGGTTGTTAACGACACACCTATTCCCAGTAAGTCGATTATTCGTCCTTGGGAAAAGTCACGAAAGCTCGCAGTGATGACATCGTTTGGTGCTTTTGCTTCCGGCGATATTATTACTGGAACATGGCAGATGCGCCGAGTAGGTACGTCTACGTGGGACAGTATTCTCGACAAAGACGGTAATGCGCTAACCTTTGTGGTTATCGATGCTGACACCGCTGAGAATGGTGTGATCATGGCCGAGATTGATCTCGTGCATTTGGATCACGGCGCTTTTGAGCGTGATGCTGTTCGCGTGTCTTACGTCAATACCGTTTCGGCTGACGTATTGACAAGTGCAGTCGGAATCGGAAGTGATTTAATTAACCTTCCCGATCCCACCACGGTAGCAGCTGAAGCGACCTATACAAATCAACGCGATTTTGATGGGCCAACGCTTTAATAAGTGAATACTTCTTGGCACGGTGGGGCGTAAAATCTCCACCGTGCATCAAGGATACCTATGAGTATAGAATCTTTACGCAATCCAAACCCCGGAGCGACTCAGCCAGTAGACGAGGAAGTCGAGCAAGATCTTTTTCAAGCAGTGAAAGTGATCTTACCGGATTTCCTGAGCGTAAAAGCTCACATGCAGGGTACAGTTTCCATTGCTGAGGGTAGTGTGATGGCTGACATACAAACAGTACCGAGCGATCTCACAATTCCTGAGTTGGGGGAAACTCCGCTCCGTGTTTTTATCGCTGATATTAATGACAATGCTGCAGATTTGACCGGCGCAACAGCGGCTAAGTTTCAAATTAAGGATACGCCTACAGATGCGGCACTCCTTACTCGATCAACAGGCGCGGCGAACCTTACTATTAATACAACTGATTCTACTCTTGACATGGACGCGATCACAGCAGGGGAATGGGCGAGCTTACCTGCTGGCAAGTATTTAGCAGATGTTATTATTGAAATTGGCGGCAAAGAGTTTCGTAGCGCGACGTTTTACGTCGAGGTTACGGATCGAATAACGGACGCGATATCATGATTGTAACAATGTCGGACATTAGAAAGTTTATGAATAACGATCCTAAGATCGAAGCGCGGGTCGATATTTATCGTAAGAATGTGATTGCAGATTTTGAAAAACAGACTGATATGACGTGGACGGAAGAAACAGGCCGCACTTTGTTCGTCGAGTTTGAAGAGTGGATTCACCGCGACAACTCTATCTTTATAAACACTGTGAATTTAAACAAAGGCACAATCACAATTAAAACTTGGGGTAAAAACACTAAGGAAGTAGACGCCGACGCATTAGTACTTAATGATGACTTCACCGTCGAAGAGTACCGCAAATATCGCGGGGTTGAGATTCGCCCGTTGTGTAAGTTCAGCCAATATACACGCATTAATTTTGATTCAGGCTTTGATGTTTTGCCCGCTGATCTGCAAGATATTCATTTAGCCTTAATCAAACAGATTGAGTTTCAGTGTATGCGATTAAGCAACGAGAAGCTTATACAAAAGAATCAGGGTTTCGAGGGTGGATCGACTACCTACGAAGAAGCAAATTATCACCCGCTCTATAGAGACACTATAGAGCATTATAGGAATAAATGCGTAGCATGACTGACAGCGCTCTCAAAGTTACAGTCTCACCGGCGACCGAGAAGCTACTTAAGCGAATGGCGGCGAACGTAGACAACTTTTCTGAGATAATGTTCAGGGTGTTACAAAAGTTAAGCACACAGACCGCAGGGTTTGTCATCAAAGATAGCTTGAGTGGTAAGCGATTGAACCGGCGCACAGGCGCGCTCGCTCGATCGACTACCGGCTTAGCAGTCAAACGCGGAGGATTGCCAGAAGTTCAGATAGGCGTATTCAGGGGGCCTGCCGTGGCGTATGCTGGGATACAAGAGGTCGGAGGCACAATCAGGCCGGTAAGTGCGAAAGCGCTTGCCATACCTCAAGAACCGGCGTTAACGGGGGCAGGAGTTGATCGTTTTGGTGGCCCGAGGAATACACCATTTGAATTAAGGTTCATACCTTTTAGAAATTCAGGGCTTGCAGTGGGCAAGCTCGTCAAAGAGGAAGAAGCTCAGCAGCTTCAACAGGCAGGAATACCCGCTTCATTAGCGGATACAGTATATCTACTTGTTGAAAGTGTTGAGATCCCGCCGAGTGGGTGGTTGTCTGAAGCAGTGATTACATTCCTGCCTCAGTTTTCCGCTTTACTCGCCGAGGCAATTGCGGAGGTGGCATTAGGCAATGAGCCCAGCGGAAACTAAACAATCACCACGAGCACGGCTTTTAGATTTTCTAAAATCTGCGTGGAAGTCTCAGCGAAATAACGCTTACAAAAAGGTTGTTCGTGGCGTTGTTAACTGGGCTACTTTCCCTTTTGAAAAGTTTGATCGTGCGGTATCGATTCACGTCGATCGATCTAACTTCATGGAGGTCGATTGTGGGCAGAATAGGGCGACGATATCCTTTGAAATTATGGGCAAAGTACCCAAGATGGACGAGGACGGAAATATTGATGATGGGTTACTTGACGAATTCTATGCAGACGCAAAACGTGTCGTAGAATTGAGTCAGTTAGAAGGAAATTCAAGCGGTGATCCACTTGTGCTGAATGTGCAAAGGGCTAAAAACATCGCTTTAGAAGTGCGCGACGCTGATCTTGGCGTTCAAGGACTAGTTTGCTCAGTTGTTTACGAATATTAGGAGATAAGATATGCCACTTGTAGGCTTTCAAGACTTATGGGTATCGGGTTCCCGCGTTTATTTTAAACGTGACCCGATTGCGGGAGTGGTTCAACCCGACATTGATCTCGGTACTGTTATCAGCGCGAACCCCACATTTGATATCGAAGAGTTTGAGTGTGAAGATGCTGACGGTGGGCGTAAAAAACTCATTGCAAAGGTTCTGTCAAAGATCACCGAGAACTATGATGTCGAGCTGAAAAACTTTAGCCCTGACAATCAGGCGTTGCTCTTTGTATCAGACCCGCCGGAAGCGTTTGTACAAGCGGCTACACCGTTCGACTATGAGCAGTTTGCTCACCCCGGTCGGTTGGTTGGGTTGCTTGATAGTGACGAGTCAATCGTCGCCGCAAAACGTCTTTACATGGTAGGCGATGTTTTAGGTGTTGCGGAGTCTGAAGCTAATTCGGGTGTACCGGTTCCGATCGAATCGATCTCTACTCAGACGGTTCAAGTTACAGGTGATGTGACGAGTTATGTAACTAACGGCGATAGTATTATTCTGCACGGCTTAACAGCCCCCGCAGATGATGGCGTAAAAACTGTTAACTCAGTACCGGTGTTTAATGACCCCGATACTACGTTTACTGTCGTTGAAACGCTCGCTGATCAAGGTGCTGGGGGTGGTACTATGGTGCCTCAAGCATTCGCCGAGACTACCGATTGGGAAGAAGTAAATCTCGATCGTGGTTTGATTCGGATCGTCGATGGTGGTGCAATTGCAGCGGCACAAGATATCACAATTGTACCTCTTCCTGCTGCGATTGTTGACGATGACGGTATTCGATTGGTCAAGCCGCAAAGTTTGGAAGGCACGATCGAGGGAGACATTTCAATTGTCTACTCACGTGACGGCTTTGCCCGTGAATCAGTTCGTGAGGCTCGTGTGTCGATCATTCCGAGTGCATCGAATATCACGCCTGACGAATTCTCAACAAACACGTTAAGCATAACAGTGCTCAGCGATGAGACCAAAGACCCAGAAGAAGGTCGTTTGCTCAACTACAAAGGCGATACGCCTGCCTTGTCCTAGAGGCTTTAAGTGGGGGTACGAAAGTACCCCCCCATATGCGCCGCTCGCGGCTTGTATGGGGGTGTAATAACGCGCTCCACTTAGAACTCTAAAGGAGTAGGATCATGGACGAGAAAACGAGAAAGGTGTTGTATCCGGGCAAAGCATTAATCTTAGAATCTTCAGAGGTCGAGATCTGTGTATACCCGATGAGTATGCGCCACATGAAACGCTTTAGCAAAAGCATTGTCGAAGCATTAACAGCGTTATCATCAATAGTCCTTCCCTCAAATACGCAGGGTTACGGTACGCAATTAATGGCGGCGATCGCGCCTACAATTATGGAACATCTTTTTGATCTCGTCGTCGATTGCTGCAAAGTGACTGCTGCGCCTGAAGGCTACAAAGTAGAAGAGATTGATTTAAATGACTTACCTCATTATGAGCTACCCCCGATTGTAGACCTTTGGATCGAGGAATCATTTGGTGAAGAAAAAAAGTACAAGGCGTGGATCACGATGGTCGAAAAAGTTCTGCTGAAAGCGACAGGGAACAAGATCTCGATTTCGGAATTGTTATCACAAGCCTCATCGCCGCAGGACACCGAATCCCAGACATTACCGAACGACATTACAACGGATGCCCTTACCCCGGTTGGAGCATCAAGCAGTTAACATATTATGCGGAGGCAGTAGCAAAGATTAAAAATATTGAGACTGCCAACGTAATCGATTCGATGCAACTGGCTATTGCAGCGAATTTTGATAAGAAAGCAAACAAGGAAGCGAACAAGCTAACGAGACAGTTACGTAATGGCTAAAGAAGATGCGATAATCACTATATCGTTGATCGATAAGTTCTCAGGAACTTTTAAAAGGATCAACAAAGCAGTACAGGGAACGAAGAAGCGACTGCAAACATTAGGCAGAAGCCTTAAGCCCCTTGTAACTAGATTTGCGGCACTGGGTACAGCCATTGCGGGCGGTGCTGCCATACGCAAAAGTTTGCAACTCGCAGAGAAACAAGTCAAGGCCGAAGCGAAATTGCTCGCGGCTTTAAAGGGGCAAGGCGACGAGCTAACGCGGATACAAAAGATCGCGTCGCAAATTCAGAGCGAGACCATAATCGGTGACGAAGATCTGATTGATACCGCTGCACTGTTAGTCAATATGGGCGTGTCAACCGAGCGGATTGATGATGCGTTGCGCGCCGCCGTTGATACGTCGCAAGCATTAGGTGCGCCGATCGCGTTAGTTGCACGAGCTATAGGTAGATTCGGAACAGGTACAGCGGGGTTGCTTGGTCAAAGAGTGCCTGAGTTAGTTGAGTTGGCCGCACAAGGAAAACTCGCAGCTGAGGGTATTGACTTTCTTCGTGAACGGTTTCGAGGTACATCTCAAGAGATCGCAAAGACTGACTTCGGCCAAGTTACACAACAATTAAACGCGCTCGGTGATGCCTTTGAACAACAGGGCAATATATTTGTACAGTTTCAAACTATTATTTTGAAGGGTGCAGTTGAAGCATTTAATAGTTTAAACGAAGCGATGAAATCAGAACAGTTTAGAAACGTAATAACCGTAGCAAAAGTATTGCTCGGTGAGCTCTCTAAGTTTGCGCCACAGTTACTCGCTATAATCGGAGCATTAGCAGCAATACAAATAGCAGTTTTTGTGACTCCGTTACTTGTAATAGGTACGCAAATCGGGTTAATAGTCGGAGGGCTTGCGCTTATTGCGACATTGCTACCTAATATCACGAGCGAGACTAACAAACTTAGGGACAGTACAACTGAAAGTCAGTCGTTATTTGGATCTATAGGCTCAGATATAGCGGCGATATTTAAAGAAGTTGCGGAGGGTAAAATTACCGTTGAGGATATTTTTGATATTGCTTTGACACGGCTTCGAGTTCTCGCGCTTCAAATTCGTAAATTTGTTTTAACTCCCGTAGTTAACTTTATTCTAGGCTTAATAAAACTTATAATAGGCGGTATCGGCTCAGCTGTTACGACAGTTCAAATAGGTGTAGTAAAAGCTATATCTGCGATACTTGTAAAACTTAATAAAATATTTCCAGACTTTGATAATAATCTTAGAAAACTTGCACGGCAAATTGTAGTAATAAGCGGGAGGATAACTCGCTTCATTCTACAACAAGTATTAAAAGTCGTTAAAATATTGCCCGAATCAGTTCTAGATATTATTGGCCTTGCTGAAACTGATATTACTTCGACGCTTAAAGCACTTAATAAAGGCATTATAGAAGTTAATACGACAATATTAGCTGATTCATCGACGAAGTTTGCAGATGCTATTGATAAGAAGATAATTCCCGCATTAGAACGCGCGCAAATAGCCGCAGGTAAGATAGTGATTGAAGGCTCAAAATTAATATTCGCGGGTACGGGTGGTGTTGGCACTGACGACAGGGAAATTGAAGGACAAGAGAGAGCATTAGAAGGTCGAATACTGGGACGACGTGCAGCACGGCGACAGGTAGAACAGAAGCAAGACCGCGCCGATAGGAAAGTTGCACAGCAAGAAGTTACGCGAAACCTCGCTGAACAGGCTACGCTTGAAGCACAGTTCAGAGCTTTAAAAGAGGGCAAAGACTTTCAGAGTCAGCAGCGAACAAACGCAAGTCGAATCGCCGAATTAAATCGATTGAATGAACTTGAAAAGATAGGCTTCCAAGACTTCATTAAAGAACGTGAAGCACTCGAAACACAAGCGATTGATACACAGATAGCCGCTACTGCAAAACAACTCGAAGCAGCACAAGAAGCGATCGACGCGCGACGCGCTGAGGGCGGTGCTACTGCTGACGTTCGGCTACAACTGACACAAGTTATAACCCTACAGAGACAACTTAACGATCTCACAGGGCAACGTCAACAAGCTCTTGAAGGGACGAACGACGCGCGACGACAAGAAGCAGCGCGCATACAAGCTGAACTCTCTGCAACGGCAGGCAAAGCACGAGAAGCAATTACGGCAAACAATGAACTCGCCGAAGCGGGTCAAGCTTCAGTAGCTGAAACGCTTGAGAAGAATCGACAGATCGTCGATCAGTTCACGGCACGATCGGGAGCAGCAGCGCAGCAGCTGGCAGCGGCAACGAGCACACTACCTCAAACCGAGGTTGATGCACTGATCGCCAATCTGGGCAAAGTGGGATCAGAGCTAGATAGATTAGAGCCTAAAGTCGAATCATTGTTCGGAGGCTTCACACGAGGCGCGCAGGAAGCTACACAGGAAGTCGCGACTCTTGGAGTAGTGGGTGCAGCGGTGGGTAGTGGCCTGACGCAAAGCGTCGCGGGTAATCTGACCGATGCGTTCAGTGCAGTCGCAACAGGCGCAAAAAGCGCTTCAGATGCGTTCAAAGATTTTGCGCGAGGGGTGATCGCAGATATTGCCAAGTTATTAATCAGGATCGCTGTACTACGCGCTGTGGGTGGGGTGTTTGGGGGTGGTGGCATACCATTCGCACAAGGTGGCCCCGTTCCCGGTCCTAATGTAAATGCTGACGTTGTATCAGCACGACTGACACCGGGTGAGTTTGTTATTAAGAAAGACGCGACGAGCTTCTATGGTAATCGAGCGATGGCCGCTGTTAATGCTCGAATGGTACCTCCTGAATTATTGCGAAAGTTTAGCTCGGGCAAAGTGCCTCGATCAGCGAGAGGCTTTTTTCAAGCAGGCGGTGCAGTAACTACACCAACAGGCCAAGAAAGATCTGATCAGCAAGGCTTTGGATTATCTATAATTGCTTCCAGCGCCGAAGGGGTAGAGCGGTTAAATGCAGGCGGGCGCAATGCACAATTACAATTCATCGAAGATAATGCGTCAGAGATTAATTCAGCTCTAAACGCGGATCAAAGAAGGTGATAAATGGCGATCGTTGTCAGTACAGCTATAGACGTAGAAGTCAAGCCCACAAAGGATCAGTTGTGGGGGTTGGCGCATTTGTTTCAAGCCAATTGGCGCACCGCGCCGCAGGTCTTTTCGGGGTTCTCTACAGGTATTGATCACGCATTGTCAGCTTCTGAGCAGCGATGGGGTAGATATCGAGGCCCACTACGTACAGTACAAGCGTTAGTCACAGCGTGGGGCGAAGAAGCGCCGCGAAAAGTTGTGTCGTTCTTTATGCGCAATGCGCAAGCTCGATTACTTCAGCCCTTATGGCCCGACCAAGTTAAAATTACAGCTACTCCAACCGTAACAAATCTACCCTGTGACCCGAACGATCGACGATTTTTTGTAAATCAATACGTAGCGGTTTTGAAATTTGATAATCACGGCTTCTCTTCAGAGTTTGAGGTCACTACGATCACAGCAGTTAATGCAGGGTCGATCGATGTTGTCGCATTATCCTCGATTACCCCTGCGATCGGGTATAAAATTTATCCGCTGATTGAGGCAAAATTAAAACTCAGACAAAGCGGAGGCATGATCACAGATCAAGCGCTTGATATAGCAATCACTTCGCGTGAAACAGTAGGACAAATGGCCCTACCAATTGAGGCAACAGTTTCAATCGGAACGAACCCGCCGGGTCAGCAAGTCTTTGACAGCTTACCTGTTTGGAACTTCACCGCTGAACCCAGCTCAGTAAGACGCGGAACCGTTCGGCGTGGCTCAGAGGCTAACGTAGGGCTTGGTTCGACGAACGAAGTAGAAGGCGATCGAGGGCTTCATACATACGAAGCGTCGTATCGTTGGAAAAACCGCGCAAAGTTTGGCGAGATTCGTCGCTTCTTTGAGTCGCGCGCCGGTCGGCTTGAGCCGTTCTACTTTGTCAGTCCCTTAACTGAGATGGTTGTCGAAGGGTTTACGAACACGACGATCGCTGTTAGATCAATTGGCCCTGAGATCGACTGGGATTTCTACTCTCATGTAGCAGTAATTAAGAAAGACGGCGAGATTATTATTAAAGAGATCGTCAGCGTGAACCGCGTGAGTGATACAGACACGCTCACAGTAGCAGCGTTCAGCGTCACCCCTACATTAAGCGACACGCGACGGGTTACGAGCGCGCAAAAAGTTAGATTCGACACCGATGAAATGAGCGAGACGTGGATAACTGACGACAAAGGCGAAACTTTTTTCAGCTTCGTTGAGGTTGATTTTGAGCAAAGCGTTTCGATCCCTGATCTTGAAGAGGTACTCGAATCTGCACAAGGTCTTTTCGGGCAAAGCGTTGGTATGTTTCCCGGTGGTTGGATGTTTCCCGGCTTTCGACATGACACACCCTTCATGCAGCGCACTGATACTTTGGGGCGGCGTGATTTCTTTTGGCGTGCCACTAAAAATTTTACATTTAAAAGTTTCTTTGTAAGTCAAACAACTAATAGCGCTGGGTCAATTGAAAATATAACACGAGGGTTAGGCCCTGACTTTATGACGTTTGGTACACCGATCGGGGATTACACACACGAGATAATTTTGCCCGGTCTTGATACAATGGAAGTACGCAAAGGCGATTTAATGCGTTTTGAAACTGGCGGTAATGGCGCTTTAACTGGTCCTGACGGCGGTACAAGTTGGCCTCGTGGAATGCCTTACTATGAAAGATTTAGTGGTGGTGGGTTTAGCATGAGAGGCGGGGATCATCTTCAAACTGTGATAAAAGATAACGCTGGGAATTTAATTCAACAGATGTTTACATCACCATTCGGGGATACAACTACAGATAAGTTATTCACTGGCTTCGATGGTTTAGGTATACGCATGACGCCGCCGTTTGGATTAACGGTGATGGGTATGTACTTCGTTGATGTCGGTGATTTTAATGTCGGTACAGCTTTAGACATCACGATTAAAATAGATATAACGGGGGGTGGAAATGTCGCAACAGGTCGATTCAATGCTGACGAGTTTTTCGCGTCGGAACCCGGTAACCCATTTTTTATTATGTTTGACGATGACGTTTTTCTTGATCCGTCCATCGAGTATGACTGTTACTTAGATTTAAGTAACATGGACGCCGCACACACTACCGCGAAAGTTAGAACTTTTACTCTCGATACAATTTTCGCTTCTGATCCAGTGGCAAAAGCAAACGCCGCACCGTGGGGTATAACAGATATTAAACCGATTGAAGCTGCGACGATTCCGACGTGGACAGTGTTAACCGATGAATGGGTTAATATTGGTCTCGTTGTTCGAACGATAGGAGCACAATAATGGCGACTGACGCTCCTTGTGATATCCTGTGGCCGCAACTTCCCTTTGGTCACTTTAATTGTGTCACAAACAAAACAACTGAAGACCCCGACGACCTATTTCAAATCGAAATACAAGCACCCGGAGGAAGCCCAACGAGTGCGAGCTATAATTTTCACGTCGGGAAGAGTGGCACAATTGTAGGCTTCCGCGCAGTGTGGCAGGGATCAGGCGGCACGGCGATCGACTTTTCATTAAAGAATAATCAAACCGCGACGACCGTAACTTTAACCGCTGCGCCTGTACCCGGTACACGTGATTTATATGAGTACACTTTCTCTACTCCGCTCGACGTAACGCGTGGCGACGTTGTTACATTCAAAGTAGATCTCTCAGCTTACTCGGGCAGCGGGGATAGTGTCATTCCTGAGATCTGGGGCGACATTATTTCTTATGGAGGCGGTGGCGGCGGTGGTAACTTTACGGGATTAGTAGCAAATCCAACGCAAGCACCGGCGATCGATTTTGTGTACGAACAAGAAGAGAAACCTATATGGTTAGGGCACTGCATGATTGCAAATTGGCGAGAAGAATTTGCGCAAGCTTCAGTAGATGCGATTGGGAATGAGGTCAGTTACCCATTTGAAGAAGTAATTGTACAAGGGTTATATGCTTCCTGCTCATGGCTCGACGATCCCACAGTTATTAAAATAGAAGACGCGAGTAGTAACTCGCTTCTCGGAGTGTGTACTTTAGAGCCATTTAAGCAAGCTACAACGGTAAGCCCTGCGAACTCATACAACACAGGGCTTCATCAAGTAGCCTTTGATACTGGCAAACCGATAACTCTCTCTAAGGGACAAGTCGTGCGCGTATATGTTGAACAAACAGGCGGGGCAAATGTATTTGCTGCACGGTTGCAAGGCGTAGATTTAAATTCTCACGTCGCGATTGGATCAGGTAGATATGCACAAGCGTCAATTCGCGATGCGGGCGTATGGCAAACAATATTTCAAGAGCGTTTCTTGATGGGGTTATGGTTATCACAAATAACGGTTGAGGACTAATGGCAGTAACAACACTAGACACAGCGGCAGCGTCGCTGATTATTAACCTCGTTACTTTCTCGGTACAAACAACTGTACCGACTGAATATTTGTATGCCTTCAGTGACAAAGATATCACGCTCGGCCCTGACACATTCTCAGCATTGCCGCAAGGCGAAATTACTTTCTCAGAGTTTACGGGAGGCCCGAAGTCTGAGCCGGTTAAGATCACAATGATTAAAGCTGAGCCTTTCTTAACTGTTCTAATTGGTGAGCCTCATCAAAAGATCGACGTAACGATCGAAGAGATTGACCCCCGTGACTCGGCGACTCGGCGTGTGTTGTACGTCGGTGAGGTGCGCAAAGTTATCGGTGGTGTTAATCAACGCCCTGATTTAGTTCGTGTTGAGATCACAGGGCTTAAGTTTCAGTACGATCGCCCGCTCGGTATTGAAATTACTGATACCTGTAGCTGGCGTTTCGGCGATGGCAACTGTGATTTTGATGTCGAAGCAGAGACGACAACGGCTGATATATTAACGATCGATAAAACAATTATTACGCTCGACACAATATTCGTTTTACCTCGATTAAGGCGGGGCCGCTTGAGGCTCGACGGTCTGGATATCGTGATTAAGCAACACCTCAACGGTACACAAGTTCAGCTTATAGAAAAGCCTCCTGCTGCGTGGGCGGGGGCTACAGTTGACGTAGTTGTCGGCTGTGATAAATCGGTTTCAATGTGCGGTGGAACATGGGACAACTTAGAAAATTTCGGTGGGTTTGGGTTAAAGATGTTGGAATATCACCCAGTCGTCGAACAACATTAACCGCCGTTGTCAACTCGTGGAAGGGTACGCCGTGGCGGGCGCATAAGAATCTTAAAGGTTCAGGTGCGGATTGTGTAGGCTTTGCTTGTGGGGTTCTTGATGAGCTCTTCGGCTTTGAGTCGGAGCAGCGACCATTAATCCCGCAAGATGCAACGGTGCACTCTGCTAAGGCGAATATGAGAGTCGTCATGTATTTCAAAAAGAGGTACAAGCCGTTGACGCGGTTAGTGCCTCAAGGTAATACAATGAAGGTCGGCCCCGGTGATATTATTTTGAGTCAGATCGGCAAAGGAGTTAATCACATTTATATTGTCGGCACAGAAAAAAGTACCTGTTGGCACTGTTGGGAAGGCTCAGGCGTGTCGAAATCTGGTATGAAAACTCTGATCAATCCTGTTGAGGCATACCGACCGGAGCGTTTGTCATGGCTGTAACTGCTACATCGCTTGTACTCGGAGTGGGGCTGAGCTTCTTAAGCTCGATTTTGTTCAAGCCCAAAGTGCCGAAGAGCAACTTCAGGCGCGACAACAAGCCGACTACGCTGACTGAGCGTGGTGCTTATGCTGATTATGTTATGGGTACAAGGCGCGTCGGCAGTGTGTTCACGTGGGCCGGTCGGCGTAAAGTCGTCAAGAAAAAGTCGAGTGGTGGCAGTAAGGGCGGCGGTGGACGCTCGACGGTTACCGGGCAAGTTTATTTTGAGGCAGGAATGCACGTGTTGTGCGTTGGTCCGGCCTTTGCATTAAATCGAATTTGGGCGAACGGTAAAGTACTCTATGACACCCGAATCACGCGCAATGATACTGCGTCGGGCATCGAGGTAATCGTCAAAGCAGGCGGCAAGCAGGGCAACGGCGAATCGTTCAAGATCTACTGGGGTGATATTGCCGGTGTTGATGAGCACCCCCTCGACACAGATCTCTCACCCGGTGACGCCTTCGGCTTTGAAAGCAGGTGGCCTGCGCTGTGTCATGTGGTATGGATTCAAAAGCGGCTCGGAAATAGCCCCACATGGCCGCAAATCGAGTATGAGATCGAAGTTAGACCCCCGGCAGGATTGCTCAGCAACTCGTCAGAGTGGTTAATTCAGCAGCTGGGCGACGGTGACAGAGGCGCAAACCCAGCCCATGCGATTATGCACTTGTTAACCGCTGAGTGGCCTCGCGGTATGGGCATCGCTTCTGCGAACATTGCTACAGATCTGCTCGAAGATGTGGGCGCGATCGCGCAAAATGAACATCTACCGGTTAACTTCAAAGCGACGGGGGGTGAATCAGGAGCAACAATACTCGCCGAATTGTTGCAGGACGTGGGCTTAACGATGGTTCAGGCTGAAGGCAAACTTGCATTCAAAGCGATCCGCGAAGAGTTGGTTGTTCCTGATCTCAGCGACGATGTAATCTGCCCGCCGGTACCTGAAACTACTATTCTTCTCGGCGCGAAACCTGCGTCAAAAGCAAACTTTGTATATGAAGACAATCAAATTGCATTTAAGGATCGCGTTTTTACGCTCGACGATGACTCAGTCATACAAGTAAAAGACAAAAAGATTGACATGCCGACAGTCACTTCTCAGTCGGTGGCCGCTCGGGTTGCTGATCGAAGACAAGTTGAAGAGTTGGCGAATGTGCGACAGTACAAATGGATTGCTAAACGCGCCGCGCGCTTGCTTTCGCCGGGGCAAGTCTTCTCGCGTAACAGTGTGATTTATAGAATTATGTCAGTGAGCCGAAAAACGCTTGAGCCTGACGTTGTGCACAACACAGTAATAGATATTTACGGGGATAGTTTCAGCGGGTATCAGCCGATCATATCGAGGCCGCCTGATCAAGTTGAAGGTATTGCGCCTGACGACCCTGTCGCAATCTTTGAGCCGACGTTCGACTTCACACAAGGACAGCCGCGCGTTAGTGTGTTACGTGTCGCAGCAAATCAACAGGTCGAGAACGCGCTCGTTAATTTAAGCCTCGACGATATCTCTTATTTACCCAGCGGTGAGCAGAAGATCGAAGCGACTGCGGGCATACTCGACGAAGTGTTACTCAGCAGTGCCGCTAAGATCCTCGAGGACGGGCCACTCGTGACGTTTACCGATGTAACTGACATACTAGATCTCAGCGCAAATGAGGCAGAGTGGAAGCTCGGTGTGCAGCAAATGATCATCGGCGATGAAAACTTTTTCCTCAGAAATATTGAGTTTGTTTCAGGTGAACAGTACAGGCTTAAAGGGTTGATCAGAGCACGACGCGGAACCGATGAAGAAGATCATGCAGTTAATGATCAGGTGTGGATCTACCGCACCGATGATCAGAAGCTTCTCGCGTCTGAGCTTATACAGAATGGGATCACGATATTCGCCAAAACACAGCCCGAGAACCAAGACGACGCGATTGATCTGTCGCTCGTGACTGCGGTGAGCCGGTTATTAACGGGCAGGTGGAATGCGCCGTATAATCCTGACAACTTCAGAGTTAACAATTCAGGGTTTGAACATCGCAATCGCTACTCGACAGGGCAAGCTATACAAATCTTTTGGCACAACCGGACGCGCGACGGTAACGGCCTCGCAGCGGGTGAAGCCTTGTCGGGTACAGCAATGGAAACAGTTACAACGATGGACGCTGTACTTAGAATCAGAGCTACTGATATGGCCGATGTAGAAAAGATCGCGCCGTTCGATATATCGACGGGCTTAACTACATCAATTACAAACGGAGATTTGACGACAGGATTCGGCGGCGAACCTGCACAATTTAAACTCAAGTACCGTCAATTCGACGATACATTCTTCGCGGCTGAGCGTGAGATAATAGTGGAGTTATTCTAATGGCTTTTGATCAAGGGTTAACTAATCAGCTCGACGTTGGTGCGAATCAGCAAGGGTGGGACGCTGTCATTGATGGCAACAAAGACGCAATGCAGAAGCAGTATAAAACCTACGAAATTATCGGTGATGGTGCAGGAGCTACACCGGCGACGCCTGAGCGAGTTACCATTCAGGTGCAGGACGGCGAAGGCGCTGTTGTAGTTGCTGCAAGTGGCCCTTACTTTCTGCGAGTGCGTGTCGTCAATAACAATGGGTATCTCGACGCGACCAACGCGACGATCGCAGTCGCAGGTAGCACGACAGTCGAACAGACAATATCGGCTACAAAAGATCTTGTCATATCGTCGGACAATGACGGCGAGTTTTTGATCGATATTACTAACGCAACGGCTGAACAGATTCAGCTCTTGATTGGATCCGCGCCGCTTCGGTCTGATTGGGCACACTACAACAACGGCTTTGATAAGACGTTCGCATAATGCGTAATATTTGGGTGGTGAAGAAGAACGACAAAGATCTCTCGGGGCTTAAAAGCTGGGGTTGCATTAGCCCCATCTTCCCAAAAAGCATAAGCCCTGTCGATACACAGAAACAGATCGCGATCATACGTGAGGACGTTCTACCGACTGCAAGCGTAAATGATGCGATCCTGCTGACTGGGCCTCAGTACATGATTTGTATTCTCGTCACGGCATGGCTGAGTAAATTCGATCATGTAAACCTCATTATGTACTCAGCGAAAACGAATAAATATATCGAAAAGCGTATCAAAAGAGACCTTTGGCACTAATACACACCTACCGTATCTTGCAATTGTTTAGGCTTTTCAGATTCGCTACTAGTTAAAAAGTCTACTCGACTCGTATGTATTAAAAGGCAGAGCTTAAAACGAACTAGGATATTAACTAATTGCCATTTTTTCATAGGTAATTAATATAGGGGAGTAAGCACTTTAAGGGGTAGGGTAATGGTTAGGCTACTGCAACTACAAAATACGGTAGGTGTGTATTAGTGCCACGAAGAATAATAAATATTGTTTAATTTTTGTACAAAAGTTTGTAGACACGCTGTGCAAATGCTGTAGATTACATATCTCGAAAGCACTGATAACACTTTACAGTATGGAAGATATAAATATGTCTCGCGTCTTTATCCCCGAAATGTTAAATTCACGGTTCGATCTCTCAAGTGCCAAGCGGTACGGTGAGCTCGTCCCTTTGAGCGATGAACGGCTGAAGCCCTTCGACCCTCAAGGGTGCTGTGATACATTGTGGGCGGCTCTGAATGTTCAGGGCTACGATAACTACGAAGACTTTATTTGTCTCACTGGGCACACGCTTATAGTAGGTTTGGTCATGGCGACTGTACTAGCGAATCGGGATACGGTTCGTTTTTTAATGTTCGACGCCAAGAACAAAGAATACTGTGAACGAGTGATGCACCTCCCATGCTATTTGGAGGGCGAAGACCTTGAGCGATAATCATGTTGATGTGGAACGCGCGCACAATTTCAAGCGCGAAACCGAGAAATATTATTTTGAGTTAAGGGCTTTTTTAGAAGCTTCACTATTGACACTAACAGGTCGAGCAAATGAGGACAATATGACGCCCGAGGATAAGGCCGATTATGGTCTTGCTGTACGTCAGATGGAACTCAGATTCGAAGAGATCCGTAAAGACTTTACATCACGTACAAACCTTGTAGGCAAACTACTCGCTGTGTATATGAGTCAGCATAATTTGCAGAATCCCGACAAGATGATCACGAAGGTCACAGGTAAAACTTGTTATGCGTTTCCGGCTGTGCAACAAATCCCCGTCGTCGTACCGCTCAACAAAGAAGCGGGCCGCGCGTTTGCGAAACTTTACGGTGCAACCGATGAGCTACTTGATTCAGGGTTTTTTAAGCCTGACTTTCGTAGGATTCAAAAAGTAACTAATGAGAATATGTCACAGGGACGTTCAACTCTTGGGATTGAGAAAACGTACTCTGAATTCAAATGTAACTTTCGGCCCCGCCGAAAGAAATCCCAAAAGGAGAAGAACGATGGCTAGAGAAACAGGCGCCAATCTGGCGAAGGTAGAGACATCAAATCTACCTGATTATGTGAAAACATATGCAGAGAATGATACCTCAAAAGACAGCATGAAGGAGCACGTCAAGCTTCCTTTTTTGCGTGTGCTACAAGGTTTGAGCCCCGCTGAGCTTGTCTCGACTTATGGAGTCGGTACAGCGTTATTCTCTCCGGGTGATACTGAGGTTGTTCGTGTACAATCGAGCGGAAAAGAAAGCGACTCGGTTAAGATCGTTCCGGTGTTTTATTTCACTGAGTTTATTTTTTGGGCAGATCGCGACGATCTTGACGGCCCTCCAATTATTAACCGCTCAATTGATCCGAAGTCAGAACTCGCCGCGCGATGTAAAAACCGCGACACATGGGAGCAAGAGTACGGCGAAAAAGGATTCAAAGGCCGCAACGATGAGCGCTTGTGTTTCGCATGTATGATCTACGACAAAGATCACCCCATGTATGGAATTCTTTTCGTGATTGCGTTCTCAGGTGGTGAGTACAAATCGGGGTCGTCGTTTATTCAAATGGCGTCAATGCGCGATGGTGGTGCTTGTCCATTATTCGCACAGGTTTATCACATGAAAACGGTATACCGTGACAAAGGCCCTCAAAAGAAATGGTGGGGTATTGATATTTCGCCGGTACCTAAAGATGATAATGCTTATGTTGAAAAAGAGGACATTGACTTTTTCAGCACTAAACACAAAGAGCTTCATGAAGCATGGACAGAAAAACGCCTAGAAGTTGATCAGGGCAAACCTGAGACAGTAAGCAAAAAAGACGGGTCAACTGAAGAATTCTAGGGTGAAACAACATGGCGAAAAAAGGGTCGAAGATCACGCTCGACCCGGTGAATGCTCATGCTGAACTTGAGCGCATCGGGTGGAGCTTTGAACCTTCCGGGCAAAGCGAGTATAAACTTTGCTGCCCATCACACGACGATAAGAACCCAAGCGCGACGCTTAATACTGAGTCGAAATTGTGGCGGTGTCATACCTGTAAAGCAGGCGGTGACATTGCTACATTTCTGGCTTTTGCGCAGGGTATCACTCGCCAAGAAGTCATTAAAGAATTATCAAATCGCTACGATTTAAATGTTAAGAAGACGCTGAACCCTGCGACGATCGAAGCGTACTACAAAGAGATATTTGCCGCAGGCCCATTGCTACAAAAACTATACGATCGCGGCATCACCGACACAATGATTCATCGCGCACGACTCGGCTTCAATGCTAATCGAATTACAATACCTGTTTACGATGAATCACGTCGCATCGTAAACCTTCGCCGGTACCTTCCGGGTGCGCCCTCCGCTGAGAAGATGCGAAATACTCCGGGCTACGGCGGGAATCAGATTTATCAGATTGAACAATTAAAGTTTAATACTGTGTGGATCTGCGGCGGTGAGATGAAGGCACTGGTTGCGAGTGAGTTACTAAACCCGCACGGCATCGGTGCAGTTTCTACGACCGGCGGTGAGGGTAGTTGGCAACTCGAATTTAGTGATTTATTTAAAGGCAAGAAAACATATATTTGTTTCGATACAGATCACGCAGGAATGGAGGGAGCGCGGAAGATTGCAGGCTGGGTCGGTAACTTCGTGCAGGGCCGACCTAAGATTATTCAATTACCCCTCGATCGCAAAAAGTACCCCGCCGGTGATATCAATGACTACGTCGGCAAAGAAGGCGCGACTGATAAAGACCTGCTTAAACTCATGGAAGAAGCGACAGAGTGGGTCGCTCCAACAATGGCCGACGATGATGATCATCTCGACGCAATAAAAGTTAATCTGGCTTACGCTACAAATGCGAAGTTCGTCGCGAAGAAGATTGAAACTAATGCGATCGTTACGTCAATGGATACAACACCATATTTGATCCCCGACAAAGTTGATATCAAATGCTCAAAAGATCAGCCTTACTGCGACTATTGCCCGGTGCGCGCAGTAACGCCGAACACTGAGGGCAAGATGCCGGTACACGTTCGAGGCACATCGCTCGGCATGCTGAGTCTAATTAACTGCCCCGAGAAAGGTATGAAAGCCGCGCTCAATATAGCGCTGAGCATTCCTTGCAAAGTAGCTGAGCACTTCGTGAAATCTTATCAGGAAGTATACGACTGTAGGCTCACACCTCAGCTTAATATTGGTGCAGAGTCATCTAAAAACATTTTGCAACCGGGCTTTTTAGTTGCTCCAAACATCGACATGAATACGCCATATGTCCTGACAGGCAAGAACTACCCCCAGCCAAAGAATCAGCAAGCGGTTTTATTAATGGGTGACGTTGAAGCGGGCGAAGATAACCTCGACGAGTTTAAACCCAGTGAAGAAGAACTCGCTGAGCTCAAAGTGTTTCAGCCTGACGAATGGACGATCGACGCTCTGAAGGCTAAGCTCGATCATATCTACGAGGACATCGAGACCAACGTGACGCGGATCTTTCACCGACGAAATCTGCACCTTGTGCTTGATTTGAGTTTTCACTCTGTGTTGAACTTTAAATTCGACGATCGAGAAATAAAAGGTTGGACCAATGTACTAATCGCCGGGGATTCATCACAAGGTAAGTCTGAGGCGTCGCTCAGGCTTCAGGAACACTACGGCCTCGGTGAACGCGTCGAGTGTAAGAATGCCACTGTAGCGGGGCTTCTGGGTGGTTTGCACCAAGTAGGCAATCGGTGGTTTATCAGCTGGGGCGTGATCCCTATGCACGACCGGCGGCTCGTAATACTGGAAGAGATCAAGGGCACTGATCCCGAGGTGCTGGCTAAGTTGACCGACATGCGCTCATCGGGCATCGCTCAAATCTCGAAGATCGAAAAGCGCACAGCCTACGCACGAACCCGGCTGATCATGATTTCAAACCCTCGATCGGGCCGATCCGTGTCAGCCTACACATTTGGCATCGAGATCATCAAAGAACTTCTCGAGGGGTTGGAGGACGTGCGCCGACTTGACCTTGCTTTGATACTAAGCACCTCGCAGATCGACCCCAAGCTCATTAACAAGCTGTCTGTCGATCGCCCGAAGGTTGAACACGTTTATCAAGCGAAACAGTCACAGCGGCTCGTACTGTGGGCATGGACGCGCAAAGCGGAACAAACAATATTCGACGCCGATGCGACTCAAGCAATTCTTCAGTATGCGACCAAGATGTCAGATGAATATACGGAGTCAGTACCCCTCGTCGATCGAGGAACAATGCGCCACAAGTTAGCAAGATTAGCCGCAGCACTGGCCGCCCGCACATATTCGACCGATGATTCGGTGACCGTGAGAGTCAGAAAGTGCCACGTAGACTACATTTATGAGTTTCTTAAAGAGACTTACGACAATGAAATATTTGGCTACAAAGCGTTTTCTGAAGCGCAAAAAATCGCGCACCAAATCAAAGACCCCGAAGATATTAAAAAGAAGTTGTGCGGAACGAAACACGCCGCCGATCTAGTTGATAATATGTTGTACACTGATCAGATCAGTCTCATTGATTTGAGCGATTGGTGTGAGAACGGCGGGCGTGATGAGTCGCGTAGCTTACTATCATTCCTCGTGCGCAAACGAGCGCTATACCGCAAGAACCGAAACTATTATAAAACGAGTAAATTTATTAAACTGTTGAAGGATATGCGCTCTGACGGAGTTAAGCAGGTGCCACACATTGAAGATACCGAGGAATTTTAATGAGATCCTTATCGAACGGCGCAACGCTGATTCAAAAAGTTAATGAGCTGCCCAATCTATCAGGGTGTAAAGAGATCTTTTGTGATTTTGAATGCACAAGCTTTGACCGAGAAGAGAAGGCGCTCTTGCCGTTTCATGGGCATCGTATCGCAGGCATTGCGATCACCGCCGATCAATTCAATGAGTCATGGTATGTGCCGATTCGACACACTGACGAGTCGTGGAACCTACCTATTAAGCCCGCGATCAAATGGCTCAAAGGAATCCTCGGAAAAAATAATGACTGGATCAATCACAATGTAAAATTCGACGCACACTTTGCGAAGCGCGACGGCATCAACTTCGGCGGGCGACTGATTGATACTAATGTACTCGCCAAGCTGCACAACTCTGATCGCATGGATCACAAGTTAAAACCTTTGTGTCGTGAGTGGTTAGGTATGGAGATGGCCGAAGAAGATAAGATCAAAGTGTATTTAAAAGAGGTTGGGTCGAAAAACTACGGCGACATTCCTGCTGACTTTCTCGGCGCGTATGCTTGTGAGGACGTGATCGGCAACCGTAACTTGTATCGCTTCTTGTGTGAGAAAAGGCCCGAGTCGCTTGAGCGCGTGTGGGAGATGGAGATCAAACTTACCCCTGCGCTCTTCGATATGGAAGAGTACGGCATGCACGTAGACCCTAAAGAGATCGCGATCGAACAGTATAAATCGGTCAATCAACAAATTCAATGGAATGATGACCTCGTGCGCACGATCGATCAGGAGCTTAATTGTAACTCTTCGAATCAAATTTATGATTTGTTAGTCAATCAATTCGGGCTTCCGATCATGGGTCGCACGAAGAAAGGAAACCCATCATTTGATCATGAAGCAATGGTCGCGTACTCTGCACACCCGGCGGTACTCGGCGACGAGAAAATTAACAAAGCGATTAAGCTGATCGGCAAAATTAAAAAGGAAAGCACTTTTCAAAGCCTGTTTTTAGATAACTTTGTCAAGAAGCAAGTCAACGGCATACTTTACCCCGATTATAATCAGGTCGTTCGTACTGGCCGAATGTCCTGCAGGGGTATTAACGCTCAGCAATTCAATGAGCGCGCGAAGAAGTTGATTAAAGCACACGACATGATCTTAACTTGTGATTATTCACAGATGGAATTCAGATTGATCTCACATTACATTAGAGATCGCGGGGCAATCAAAGCATATCAAGACGATCCACGTACAGATTTTCATCAATGGGTAGCCGATGAGTGCGGCACAAAGCGCAAGCCCGCGAAGACGCTTAACTTTATGATGGGTTTTGGCGCAGGCAAAGCCAAGGTGACACGCGAGCTCAGTGCCAACCCCGACATTGTCGAAGAGGTTGCGCGTCATGTGAATAAATTACTCGCAGCGGGTAAGATCAAAGAAGCTGATCGAAATCGCGTATTTAAACGTCAATGTCATGATAAAGCATCAAAGATATATACTATATACCATAATCGACTACCGGGGATTAAACAGACATCGAGCCGAGCGACAAGTGCAGCTAAGAATCGCGGCTTCGTTTTCAATTTATATGGGCGTCGTCGCCACATTCCGCTAGACTTTTGCTACAAAGCCTTTAACGCGATCATACAGTCGAGCGCCGCTGACATCATGAAAGAAAGTCTGATCGCTACGGCCCCACGATATAATAAATTTCTGAAAGACCGGGGTATTCACATGCTCGCGACGATTCATGATAGTGTAGATTTCGAAGGTTCGAAGGAATCGATCGCAGATCCCGAGGTTCACGTGCACATAAGGAACCTACTACAGACAATCAACGTCGATCTGAGTGTGCCGATCATTGTCGATATGGGTATGAGTACCGTATCGATGGCCGACGCGAATCTTGATCAAAATAAAATTGATTTTGAGCTTGCACTATAACCGATTGGTTATAGAATCAGTTTTTTATCCACGGAAGGAGACAGATAATGTCAGAGACCCAAGCAGTCGGAGGCGCTACGCCTACCGCTGAAGAAGAAAAAGCGCCGAAGCGCATCGTATTTAATGACATGCCCGAGGGCGGATTCATCGAAGCGATCCCCAAGGGGTACGATTTCGAGAAGCATAAGTCGCTTTTAGCGAGTCAATTCTCAGAGGTGAACTTGTACTACAGTTATAAAGCTGTCGAGTGCAAATTAAAATCAGAAGAATTTCTAAAAAGAGTAAAGTGGTACGAAGAAAAAGCCGAAATAAACAAAGGCAAAGAAGGCCGCAAAAAAGAAGCAGCGATGAAAAGGACTAAAGCCGTAGGCAATAGCCTCGCAGCTCTCAAAGAGCAGCTCAAAACTACTCATGGTATGTCCGACGAAGAGATTGAGGACGCTATGCGGATCAAATAATAGGGAGTATCTGTGTGAAAACATGCAGGCAAAAATTCGAAGATGACTACGGTTATCACACGATGTCATATGACGTGATCGCGAACGGCGAGAAGGTCGTCATGATTGAGCGTGATGATCGTGGTGTCGTCATTAAAGTCGAAACAAAAACAATTGAAGAAGCTCGTCATGCGTGGAAGTCTCTAGCATCACAAGGCGCGACGGAGGTGCCCACGTTTTGACGATAAAGCTTAATAACTTAGATTATCTTGAGCCGCTTTCTGAGGCAACCGCCACAACGCTTGAGCCGCTTAACTTATTCAATGATGATTTTATCCTTATCGATTTGGACAAAGACAAGCTTCGGTTTGTCGCTGAATTGCGCCGCAAGAAATCCGGCTCAGGCTTTCATATTGACCCATCGAACCGATCACATTCAGAGACGGGATCAGGCTATGCGGTTAAGTTCTTTCGTCGTATCCCTGAGCGCCGTGTGCCTGACCAATATTGGGAGAAGGACGGTCGAAAGTATATCATGGGCGGCACAGATTACACCGCTCTAATTATTCAGCACTCGTGGCCCGCTGATCGTATTATTTGGCTGTCAGATGAAGCCAAGCGCTTATATCAATATTTGCTACTCAGATTCTACAAGCTGTCTCAGAACGCCATTAAAGCAGCTAATTTCAAAGTCAATAAAATTGTGCCTAAGTTGCCGCCGGAATACGCGCGCCATGAGACGCTACCCCTCGCGCCTTACCAAGAGTGCGCCCTGTCGATCGCGCTGCATCAAGAGATGTTTGCGTTGTATATGGATCAGGGCACGGGCAAAACCCCTGTGTGTATCTCGCGGATCTGCGCCGAGGGTGCCAAGCTGCGCAAAGAAACAGGCAAACAATACACGGCGTTGATCGTCGCGCCCGGTCAAACTCGTACGAACTGGGCGAATGAGTTTGCTCGCTTCGCGACGGTACCCGGTCAGACAGTCACGATCAGAGGCGACCAAGATCACCGAATCAGGTGCGTCACTGATACGATCATCGATCGTGGCGATTGTTTTTTCTCTGCCTGCATTTGTTCCTATGAGTCAGTTGTCGGGACGCTCGAAGCGTTGACATTGGTGCCGTGGGATTTAATCATACTCGACGAGTCTCACTATATTAAATCAGATCAGACGGCACGATGGAAGGCTGTCAAAGAACTCCGAGGGTGTGGTAGACAGCGTATGATTTTGACCGGTACGCCGATCGCTAATACTCCGATGGATCTGTGGGCTCAGATGGAATTTTTGGGCGAAGGTATGTCGGGCTTCATGACGTTTAAGGGCTTCAAAAACTTTCACGGGAAGTGGCACAAGGATCA
>SDBT01004266.1_pt1 | contig 24341 bp, 39 predicted proteins | sample 2277101 | NCBI WGS metagenome assembly SDBT01 (sample SAMN10404973, study PRJNA504765) | marine sediment metagenome | isolation source: marine sediment core GS10_PC15, 103 cmbsf | place: Arctic Ocean: Southern Knipovich Ridge | collected 2010 | reverse complement strand
AACTTATGTCGCTGCAAATAATAAATACTCAATATCTCGTCAGAAGCCAATAGCCTGCTGTAAAGTCTAACATCAGCTATTAAACCATCGAAATAAACAGCAGGGCCAATATCAGCCCGTCCTATATCGAGATCGCTTGCATCATTCTCTGTTGAATCAGTAATGGCTATATGATACCACTTGCCAGCTGTGATAGTAGTTACACCGCTTGTAGCTACTAACCCGTTGACATATAGAGTATGACCTGCTAATCCATTGACTGTAACAACACCGGATTCTATAGACAGATAATCCGTACCGTTCAAGTCTATCGGGTATTCATTACCAGCAACATCATCCTGTTTGACCCATAGAGATATTGTCTTAACTATTGACGGGCCTGTTCCTATGTCGATATACATTGAGCTTGCAGCGGTAAAATCAAAGCCCGGATGTTTAGGTACAGGTGAGTTTACCGCCGTTCCTTGAAAACTATTTTGTGATTCATCAAACACCGATACACCGGATACAAAGTTCATTAAAGACATAGCGAACACTAATCCCTTATCAGGTGGTCGTTGTTGTATTTTTGTCGATTTCATATCACGCCTCGCAATGTAACTGTAAATGTCGCCGACACACCGACTGCCTCGTTGAAAGTAATTAGTACATCACACTCACCTCGAAGCGGCTCAGATACATTGTACTTACTTGAAGCATTTTCAGCTAATGCCGCTTCGCTTGTGAAGACATTGTTATCTCCTGCATCAGCAATAGTTAGCACAGAGGTTAAATTATTATTCGTTGTATCCGGCCTTTTATAAATGATCTTCTGCAATATCCCTTCAATCGGTACAGTAATCGAAGCGATAGTGTCTGCGGATACACAAGCAAAGGTCAATATCTTTTCCCATACAGGATGAAATTCGCTTGCATTTGACTTGGATTGAGTTCCAGTACACGTTGACATAATATTTCTCCTACATTAAAGTTAATGATCATAATTTCATGCAACATTATTCAACCTTGCAAACTCACCAAATAGTTCCTCTGCTTTTTTATTGTAAGCTATTGCAGCTTCAATCTCAGAATCGAAATAACCAAGATGGATTGTTTGTTTATAATATGTTATATATGCTCGCCATTTTTTATCCCTCTTGTACCAACTAACACCTTTTAATTTACTACTACAATTTGCTTGCTTTATTCCATTTTGGTTATTTTGTGAACGGGTGCAGATACGTAAATTACATCTTCTATTGTCAAGAGTATTATGATTGATATGGTCTGTGTCCATCTTGTCCTTTTTTGTTAAACCTAATATCTGCCTGTGCATGTAAATACAAGAATTTGTTTTATGAACTTTCCGGCGAGCATAAAGATCTCGATGACTTTTGGTTACGTACCACTTATATTTTGAAAGCTCTTCAAAATCAGCTTCGTCAACTAACGCAAACTTTTCTTGGGTAAGTGGTATCTGTTTCATATTATCTCATTTTAAGGGTTTTTGTTGGTCTGTCAAGCTAATAATCGTACTCTCCGATCACGTATATTTCAGGTTCGACGTATTCGGCCAACATAGCATACGCCCCACTCGTAAAGTCGATCTGGTCGTCATGCTTATCATCCATTCCTGTGAAATTGACAAGTTCATTGATATAGCTATCTACGCCTTTCCCCCTCACAATATAAAACTTACCAGCCTCTGCTCTTGCAACCCAAGGAAGAGCCCTGGTCTTTTTATCAGAATCGACCTTATACCCTCTTAAATCAATCATAGCAAGGCTTTTTTCAGTCAATAGAGCCTGTACGAAGCCTTTCTGTGTAGCTACCTCCTCAATTCCTACAGGACATCGCTCCTGCTGAGAGATAATGACAATCATACGCTTAACTGTGGGCCACTCCTGCTGCTCTCTGACAAAGTTCCGGACATATACATTACCGTCCTGATCCATAGCCATTTGACCGCTTGCCGTGTGATCTGCTGTTGTTTTCTTGGTAACTGCCAAATCCCAATATCTTACCCACTTTAAGTACATCGGTGCTCGGTCAATGACTTTCAGCCATTCCCGCTTAATAACAGCACCACCGGGCGGTGTGGGCTGCTGCTGGTACAGTGCTGACCAATCATAACCCCCACTGGTTGCTCGTATCTTACTCAGAGCTTTTTCGTTATACATCGCAGGCCATAGAGCCTCACCCTCTTTCCTGTCGTCCTCCGGGTGTTTATAATCTCCATCCTCAGCTATGGCAGGGAAGCTAATGACTTTCCACCGATCCGATTCTGGATCATCCTTCATCTTTTCAAGTATTCGTCCTGATAAATCGTCCTGATGCCAGCGTGTGTTAAGTATAATAATCTTCCCGCCCGGCTGTAATCTATTCCGCAAAGTCCCTTTGTACCATTGCCAAGTCGATTCACGGACTGTTTCGCTTTCAGCTTCTTTTCTGCTCTTGAACGGGTCATCGATTATTATCCTATCCGCACCCTTGCCCATTATTCCACCCTCAACACCTCTGCCGAGATAAAATCCCCTACGTCCGATGATGTTAAACATATCTATATTTCGCCTTGCTGTAGCTGATCTTGTCCCGGTCTTTGATAATTGAGTGTCAGGAAATATCTCGCCATAAGCATCGCAAAGCATGATATTCTGAACATCTCGGCTCATATCGTTTGCCAATGTCTGTCCGTAGGAAGTGCCGAAGATTCTAATATCAGGGTTTTGCCCAAACAGAAAAGCAGGTAACATACGGCTCACGATCTCGCTCTTGCCATGTCTCGGCGGCATGAATATCATTAAAAAAGGACTATCCGGGTTAGTATGCCACTCTATTATTTCTTGAATTACAATCTTATGAAACCACCCCGTAATAAAGTCGCACCCCTCAACCTGTGGAAATATTATCCTCGAAAATGCTAATAAGTCCTGCCTTGCCTCACAAAGCCGTAATTTAAACTCGGCTTCGGCTATTTCGATTTCGAGCTTAAGTTCTTCAACTTCTCTTTCTTCTGTCGCAATAACTGTTTTAACTCCTCAATGTCGTCAATCTGGTCGCCTGATATTTCCTGCCTTGAATCCGGCGAACCGCTCAAGAATTCTTCTAACCTGACCAACTTATCTAAATCAATAAACTTCGGGTCAAGGCTTGGGACAACTACGCTCCCGCTGCAATGCGGACATTTCGTTTTGCCAAGCAGAGCAGTGACCCATACGAGTTTGGCTTTTTTCACTAATTGCAGATTCTCAGCAAGCCGTTTTGACTCAGTGTTGTCCGCTATCTTAGCCGCTTTAAGTTGTATCTTCTCAAGCCGTTCTTCCCATTTGTCGATACGCTTATACTTAATCGCCGTTGGTTTTGAAACCGAACATTGTCGTATAACGCTCGGTAAATGCTTCGAAGCAACATATACCTTGAACATCTGCTCTCTTTTAAGAGGAGTTAAAACCTTACCTCTATTGTCTTGTTTTTTGGTCATTTTCACCTATCGCTATGCAAATATCCTCACTACCACACCTCTCGCACTTATCCTGATTCTTATCTGTTCTAAACCAAAACCATACACAATTCCTACAATAACACGGATAATATATTGTTTTAGCTTCCAAATAAAGCCTTCTGTCCTTTTCTTGCCTCTTTAACCGGCACTCCGGTATCTACAGCTTTGAGCCTGTCCCTTGCTATTTGACAGTATTCCTTGGATATGTCTATGCCGATGTAGTCCCTGCCGAGCATCTTAGCGGCTACGCAGGTAGTGCCAGAGCCGAGGTAGCAATCTAAGACAGTAAACCCCACTTTTGTATATTTATCTAAACACCAAGTAAATAATTGCACCGGCTTTTGGGTTGGGTGATGTCTCGTTTTCTCTGTAGATATAAAGCCCTGTTGAATACAAATGTGTTTTTTTACTGATTTCCGGTTTATATTTGTCCAAGCCAACTCACAATCAGAAAAGGGGTTGTCAAATTGTATGTCTGCAACTTTGTCCCATACTAACCAGTGCGGTGAAACGGGCAATTTATCTGTAAAAAAGTTACCGCCCCAGATGATAGCATTCTTGCTCACTCTTAATATCTCATCAAAATAGCTCTGTAGCGGTGAGGATTTATCCCAATTGTCATTATATCTACGAGAATCTATATAGCCGTAACCGATAGACCCCTTATCGGCACTTATCCCATACGGCGGGTCTGTCAGCACCAAATCCACGCAGTTATCAGGCCAGTCTTTCATAACCTCTAAGCAATCGCCTTGTATGATTTCGTTTATAGGCAGTACCATCTATATCTCAACTATCTCCCCTCTCGGCTTCTTTCTCGGCATACTGCTTTTCTTTGCGAACATCCTAACTGCCCGATAGACATACCACGCCCGGAATTTACCCATTCCGTCTTGTAAACAAATCTTTCTTAGTAACTGATCCGCATATTTCCTATATTTACGACCCAACACCTCCTCCCTCATCAACTGATATAAAGCATCATGTACCAAACTCCCTCTCATAAAATCCTTTGTATCGAGTGCCAGTCCACTCGGCCCGTCCCACGCATAATGCTCCATAATCACCAACTTGCACCTTGCATTTTCACGATCACGTTGAATAAAAAGATATTTATAGATAAGAACCGTAGGCAAATCCTTTCCCAACCACAATTCATACCTTTCAACCAGATCGTATTTGTAGCCTTCTAACTTTCGGTACTTCATGGCTTCCTCCCATGCACCTTACCACCAAAAAACGCCGCACCCAATACACCTGCTAACGCAGCCCATGTCATAGGATCATTCTTCCTTGACCGTAATGATTCAATGGCTGCTACTGTCTCAGGTTTTACAAACGCCGCCGGATCGATCTCACTTACAGCATCTATCTCAGCGTTAAGCCTCGCTGTCTCAGCGTCCAAAGCATTTACAGCCTCAATAAACCTGATCTGCGAATCCTCCCCCATCTTAGCCATTGAAGCTGCACCTGCGATAAAACCACCCGCAACCTCAGCCTCTCCACAACCAACCAAGCCTAACATAAGCACTACCAAAATTACCATTAACATCTTCATTTTAATCTCCTATCCTATTTTCTCGATATTTTCTAATAAATCTTTTGCAACTTTTATTTCATCTGACTCTGTTCCCCATTGAATATTCTCCCTCTCAAAATCAAAATGCTTTATCATCCAGTCCAAAGTTTTAACGATCTGGTCTTTGAAACCTAACAACTGCATCGCTCGATTTACTAATTCAGGATCATTCAACATCTTATATCACTCCTGTTGACCTGTCAAGCGTTTTTTCGCTCTCTCTGTTTGATGATCTGGTATATTTCTTCTCGATGGATCGGCATGTCCCTTGGGGCTTCTATACCTAATCGTATATTATGCCCCCTGACAACAGTAATTGTTATATCATCACCGATTCTGATTTTCTGATCTAAGGTTCTTGCCAGTATTAACATTGTTTATCCCTTTCTATTTTGTGCGGAATTTCCATATATCTTCGGTTGATTCCGTTTGATTATACACTTCGCAGTGCCCATATTCTAAATGATGCTTTAATCCTATTAAATCATAATCTTCTTCTTTGCAGAATGGGCAAGGAATCCATTTCAGCGGCTTTAGTTTCTCTGCCATTTTAGTCTTCCTTTCCGCATAAAGGAAAGCCGGTTTCAACCCGGTGTTTTATACATTCCCCTACATGCCATCCCCCCGCATCACCATTATCATATTCAACTGCGGTTATTGTTTCGCGGAATGTCATAGTTTCCGGTAGATAATATTAGTTCTTTTATAAGTAAATAACGTTGGCAAGGCTCTGTTTATCATTCGTAGAAATTCGCTCCAATTCGCTGAAGCTCTCATTAAATTTACAACCGCCCATAAATGTTCTCTTAGTCTTGGATGTCCAAAGTCGCGGGTGAGCCAACGATGGTGGTGATATTTACGAGTACCTTTTTGGCTTATAGGATTAAGTTGTCTAAGTTCATCAAGTACTCCAGGCACAAGACGTTCATACACAAGATTATTAGTAAGTTTTCCTACTAAAGCGGGCCTCTTGATTGATGATGGCGAATATTGCCAACCACGCAATCGAAATAATTGTTGGTAAAACTCATCAGGAAAGGTTTTGACCCACTTGAATAATTCTTTTGCAATATATTGTTCTAATATTTTTGCAAGGGCTTCTTTTGTGCGTGCATCTTGATAGCCGGTTGCTTCGTCTACTAAAGCTATAATGCCAACTTGTGCAAAGCCACCCAAAAGAATTTCACATTTTTTAGCTATTAGTAATTGTCTTGAACCTTTTACGACACCTTCTCTGCGACCTTCAAGAATCATATTACATAATTCGGGTAGTAGCTCAGCATTGTAACTAACAATTTTCATTTTATTGTCGTAAACGATAATGGGCTTCAAATTGGACCTATTTAACATCTTGTCAAATAAGGGTTTAAGTGATTTTTGCTCCAAAAAGCGGACCATTCTTTGGCCCGAAATTTGGTATGAAGTATCATCGTCTGCGACTCCCAATGCGACCTGCATTCTTCTTTGCGACAACAACCTTTGTCCGCCTCCTGTTACATAACAAGGGATTTTCATGCCACCTATATCAAGTTCGCCTTTGTATTTTATTTGTGTTTGTTTTGCCATTATTCAACCTCTCAATTCTTCATAACTTTGTTTATATGTTTTTTCCGGCATCCGCTTGTTGTCTTTGTTTTCATTGAACCACAAAAACTGACCCGGACGTTCTGTTTCAAGCCATTCCAAAAACTTCTCGCCGCCATACGAATCAGCGTGAGGCGAGATAGACGGGTCGAATCTATGACATCGGACGCATAGGCATACACCGTTACTGAGGTTGTATCTGAATCGCAATCGGGTACGACTGATAATGTGATGTGCATCGAGTTTGCCGGTAGCTTTACAACGCTCACAACTTCCAACTGCCCTGATTTCTTTCGACCATTCTTCATCGGCTTTGTCCTTCCAGTACTTGCTATTTGGGTTAGCTTTTCGCTTTGCCAGCTTGCTCTTAGCCATTGTCGCCGTCCTTTGCCGGAAGGATTATTGGCCACCAATGAGTAATAGTAGCAGTAGAACCCCAAGACTTGTCTTCAGCGAAATATTCCCTGGTTGTAGGGTAGGGATTCTCCACTCTTAAAACCTGATAGGCTCCTGATTCTTCCGGCAATCTCTCTGTAACTGGTATCCGGCGGTGAAGGGCAAGCTCGGCTTCGAGGTCTGTAATGGCTTCAAGTGTATCTAAATAAAACCTGTCATCGCCAGAGACTTTACCTGCATCGTGCCTGCGTTTTAACTCAGCCTTGATTTTGGTAATTTCCATTCTCATTCTCCTTTCTTAGATTTCCCGTATTCCTTAATAATCATAATCTCTTTGTGATTCATTAAAATCTGCCCACGCCCCTTGACATTCTTTTTTGAAATCAAAATCTTCGGCGCAGGGCACTGGAATTCCTTTTTGTCTCAAAGCTGCCATAATACAAGCAGGGCAATTATTTACAAAATCACGCAGTTTAGGTAATGTTTCTTTTACGGCGGTTTCAAGATGGCTATAATCATAATAATTATCTTCTTCAAAAAACGCTACAAGTTTACTTGGTTCTGGTAACAACTTCATCGCTTCTTGTAAATCTGGTTGGTCATTTTCTGTTAAACCACAAAACCCGCAATGCCGGTCAGGATTCAAAGTGCAACGTTGCTCATGTTTTTTTATACTTGTGCCCGAACAATTAGCTTTCTTGCAAAATTCACAATAATATCTCCATACTTTCTTACGTCTCATTTTGTTGCCTCTTTCTTCCCGTATTCCTTATAATCAAGCCCCAATTTGGTGGCATCTCGGACGGGCTTGCTCGTATTCTTTTTGCGTTACAGGGGCTTGCCTTATAACCATCGCTTCTTCCGCTTCTACTAAATTGCCGAAAAAGTACTCGTCGTTATGGCACCGAGCACAAATCGTCAATAAATCATCAATGTCTTCGTGTCCAAGTCGCTCATAAGTGAGATGGTGAACCCCTAATTCGTGCTTACAACCACATCTTTGACAAGTGTAATTATCTTTTTTGAGACGCTTTAGCCTGATTATCTGCCATTCTTCGGATTGTAAATACAACCAATAATTCACCGCAAACTCTCTCCTGTCATTTTAAACACCTTGAACAACCTTAATCTATCACTGACCCTTTTGTCGAAACTCTTGCCGAGGTTCTCTACGCTTTTGTTCGTTGTTATGAAAGTAGGTCTCATTCTCTCCATTCGTAAATCTAACAGCAAAAGGAACGTCTTTAAGCTGAAATCAGATTCCTGCTTGTCGAGGCTCTTGCCTGTGCCGACATCCTCAATGAACAATTTGTCGCAATTCAGAAGCGGCTCAATAATACCCCATTCCGTGCCCGTAGCTTTCGGATTGAACGTATCTCTTAATTGCAAGCAAAGCTGCTCGTAATGGATTCGATTGACCGTATATCCCTCTGAAATGAATTTCTTGGCCAGGACAGCCATCGCATACGTCTTGCCCCGACCCTCTTCGCCCCACAAGAGAATCCCTGCATTGCTTCCTGCATCAAATTCCTTTTGTAAAGCTGGTTTCAATTTAGCTAAATCGGCGTCAATGTATCTCTCCGGCACAACATCAAGTAACGAAAACCGCTGTTCTTCCGGTGGAAGTTTCTCGAACTGCATCCGGCGATAACAAACCATACACGCTTTTCCCAATAGACCATCGGCGTATCGATCGCCGCACAATTCACACAATACCCGCTTAGATTGTCTCGCCGATTGCGGACTCTTGTTCCCCAAAAGAACATTTCCTAACTTTTCCATCTTGGTTTTCCTTTCTGGCCCCTGACCACGTTATAATTTTCTGCTTCCAGTTTCGGACGGGATTACCCTGTCCGTCAATCCAGCCGCCTTCAGTAAAATACTCAAAGAACTTTTTCGGTTCAACATTGTAGCCTTTCTCTTGAATATATGTCCTTATTTCCTCTAAAGTTGGTGGTACGAAACTCTTCTTCTTGTCTTCCTCTTTCTCTTCTCTTATCTTATTCTTACTCTTATCTTCTCTACGTAACACAAGATGGTTTTTTCCGTTACAGACTTCTTTGTTTTCTGTAACAGTAGCAATTTCTTCTAAAAATTTCGGGTTGGAAGTGTACCATTCATTCCGTAAACCATAAGCACTGAACCGACTATGTAGTGCTTTTTCGTATTCTAACGTGCCTTTTATCTCTTTTAATAGCTTGATGGTTTCGGGGTTTCCTGTTTGCAATTTTTGTAATCTGTATTTAACTGGTCGGGCGGTGTACCCAATTTTTACGGGGCCAGACTCTCCTGCCTGAATAAAGTAAATATTCCCTATTTCTTCATCGTCTATTACAGTAGAGCTTCCTGTCTCGTTACATATCTCTACAAAAACATGTAACATCTGTAACGTCAAAGAGATAGGCCGTTTCTTTAGGTCAAACCCTTTGCGTTGCAAGTAGTTGTTATCTAACGGTATGGGTTTTTGGGACTGGAGCTCCAAAAGAATGAGTTTTACCAATCTACCCCAGTCTGTTTCGTTGGTTATCATTTCGCAATCTGAATCGCCGTGAACCATTTTAACATATATTTTTGCCCATTTCAGATCCCTATCTTTATATCCTGGATGATACTTTTCAAGATTTTTAATATGAACATATTCCATTATGCTACCTCATAAAAAAGACCCACCCTCCCCAAAGGTGAACGATCAAGAACTTTGAGAAGGGCGGGTAGCTGATAAGATAAAAACAAGTTTAAGATCGTTCGACTGTCCATATTTTCTATATTACCTGTCTATTTATGGTTGTCAAGGGTTTTTTTCAGGAAAATTTAATGAAGCAAATTCACCATGTAATATTTTTGCCAATTTGTCATATTCCTTAGCAGCGGCCTTGGCACAAGTAAAACAGCCATAATTATCCTTTCTTTTTTAACTTTTTGCTCCACTCAGGATCAGGCTGTTGTATCCTGAGACTACCATCATGGTTTTTCGGAAAGTGTGCAAATATTTCAGCGAACCATAAATTTGTATTCTTTACAGAGACATCCATTATCGATTTTATGGCTACCGGTTTAAGGCTTTCACTATTACAATACGGACAGAACCTTATATCTCCTGTGGCGGTCGTAAAACGCAACGCATCCATCGGATGTATAAGCTTTCTGCATAACACCGTTTTACATTCAAAACGGAAAATTCCATCAATATCTTTGAAGTTTTCGCCAGTCAATTCTACCACAAACCATTGACGGCCATATTCTATTTTTAGATGTTCCTTAGCTTCTCGAAAACTCCACCCCTCTCTCATCAATTCCTGAATCGGGCCAGCTTTGCAATGAATCCAACCTCTTTGTTTGTCTGAGATTTCATCGCTGTCAGTATAGGATTCAACTGTTATCCTTGCCCTGTGATGTTTAGCTGCCTCAGTCTGTATAGCTTTCCAAGGGCCAGCAGCTTCATCACCTGCTTTGTGTGTATAATAAATCATGTTTTTTCCTCATAAGTTGATCGGCATAATAATAAAGACAAATTTTGCTCCGGTAAACGTTCCCGTAAAATGGCCGGGACGGCCTGGTTTGCTTTTATGTACTTGAACATCGGCGTCAAGGCTACCCAATATGTCCAAAACAGGTAAAAACAAGTCTAAGTTGAAAAGGGTTTTGTTCTGGTTAAAATGATAAACTACACCGCTTATTCCTTGAGAATCATCGGTACAGACCGTTTTGCCTTCTGGATTATCTTTGGGTACGATCTCCTGCCATTTGGGGAAATTCCCCATACCTTCTACTGGTAGCATATAACCATCTTGAGTTAAGACATGCATACCATCTTTTAATTTATGTTTAAGCTCAACGTGAATCAGCCTACGTCCATCAGTGGCCGTTAAACCGTCCGAATCCACATGGATACCCTCTATAGCGTATCTTGTAGTTTCTTTGGCACGGCATTCGTGCAAGAGTCTCCTTAGTTTCGGGGCAAGTTTCATATACCCAAATTCCATTGTAAATAGTGGTTTAAATGGTCTAATCATTTTTTCTGTCCTTTCTAAATTATCTTAACTTCTACCATTAACGCTTTCTCAAACTCAGCTTTAAGACGTTTCTTGTGAATATTATCATGGCTTAAATGCAAAAGGTGAATTTGCTCACACCTGTCAAGATTCAGGAAGTTCCGTAACGTCCTTAAACATTCGGCCTCTTTCATGTGCGATGTTAATAATCTCTTAGCAACTGTTTCATGTATCGAACCATCTTTAACTCTTTTCTGTAAATACTCCTCGTTGTAGCTACATTCTAACGCTACAATATCAAACGGTGTGCTGAAAGTATAGTCCAGAGACCTTGAATCCGTCATAAAGAACATTGATTGCGTAGCGTCATATATTATAAATCCCAACGCTCCGGGTGCATCATGGTTTACATCAAAAGCCATTACTTTGAATTTGTCTATATCGTACCATCTACCGATCTTTAAAGGTTTTGCTCTCCGACTTCCCCCCACCCCTAAAACATCAAAAGTCTCCTGACTGGAATAAACATCTATCCCTGCTTTCATAACGTCCTTTATCGACATAGAATGGTCGGAATGCGAATGACTACACAAACAGCCAGAAACGCTCATATCGCCTTCTAAGGCTTTGCGTATCTTAGGCCATGAAACCCCACACTCAATCATTAAACGCTCTCTTGCGTGATTCTCCACCGTGTAAAGGCTTCCTGTGCTGCTGGAATAGTGCTGCGTGAATTTCACTCTGTCTCCTCATTAAGCCAGTCAGGTTTCTCATCACTTTCAGGCACTTCCTCTGGCTTCTCTGCGTCAATAGTCTTACTACCAGCTTCGGCATCGATAATATCATCTGCTGTTTTTTGTGCATCCTCAAAGGTTTCTCTTTCGCCTATTAAAGCGTCCTGCATCTCGATACTCATTGCACCATATTTTGTAAGAAGCCTTATCAGGACGGTTTTGTTGCACATAGGACATGGGTCTATTGACCAGATAGAGTTTTTCTTGCTATTGGCAAGATCGTATTTGTAGGCTGCTGAATATTTGGCTCCATGTGCCATAGCCTCTGCTGTGGTCATATAGTCTGATTTTTCAAAACCAGCCATAAGCTTGAAGTGTGCGTAATGACCGACAACATCTGAAAAACCTTTTTTCTCTCGTAGCTTATATGTTTTCGGGTCTTTGAATGTTACTTCGCCGGTGATAGGATTATAAAAATCAAGTTCATCAGAATAAACCTCTGAGCAATGGATCGTCTTGTACTGATTAGTCCTGATACAAAGCTGAGTAATCCCTTTATACATGAATTGAAAGCTTGCCTGCTTGCCATAAGGTACTATGGCAGCGAATCCTAACGCCGGATCGATAGGCATATTGAAAGTAGCTGCTCGTATAGCCGAACTGCAAATGCTTTCGTGTGTGCATTTTTGTAGCTTCTCGTTCTGTTGGTAAACATTAATCACGCTGTTTATGAAAGCACCTGCATTTTTGCCGAGCATTTCTTCAAAACGCTTTCTGACACTTTCATTACTGAGATAACCTTTTAACTTAGCAACTGGATGGGGGTCTGTTTTCTGTATTTGATCTTCCATGTCATTCCTTTCAAGAATTTATAGAAGTCGAGCAGGACAAAATACTCTGCCCGACTTCCAAGGGGGGTGATCATCGTCATTTATCTTATCATTTACACAAACCTTGTCAATGAAATTATTATTAAAAAGAACACTTAAAATCCATACCTGCGGTCTAACTCCTCTTGTTCGGCTTCATACTGTGCCTGATGTTCGCCAAATGCTTCTTCTTCAAATTGGATAAGCTCAGCTTTTTCTTCGTCTGTCAAACTGTCATCATTTTCAATATGCCGACACTGGTCATCTAATCTTCCGCGTGCATCCATTTTTCCTATCCCTTCAAATTAAGAACACTTATTTACTCATTCGGGTTTTCTCATAAAATGGGCGGGTTTGCTATCTTGATTTTCATTATGAGGATTAACAGAAGGGTTCGATATAGCCGCGTTATTTCTAATATCGGCCCACGACATAACAGTTGCACCAAGTACTTTTAACTCGAATTGGATTTCCCCTCTTGGTAACTCAGGGTGATTAGTATCTCGTAATATCTGTTGAACCTTATCGGCCATTTCTCTTTTCTGTCTAACTGAAAACATCTTATTGTCCTTTCCTATCTATTGTTAGCTAACTGTAATCCTGTATAATTTGAAACATATACAGATTTCCATTTTAGTAACCAAGTCGTTTGCAAGAGAGGGTATCCGCATCTTGGACATTTACAATTGCCAAACTGCAAAGTTATATTTCGCTTCCACGTCCACCGTATTTTACATACTTCGCATTTTCCTTGTTGAGCCATTCTACTCTCTTTTTCAATATTGAAAGGCAGTTCTGTTTACCCTCCGTGCAGAACCACCTTTCAGGCAATCCTTTATGATATTACCATTTTACTTTGATCCCTCTTTACTTCAAGTTTAATCAGCTGACCTTCAAATTCGATAGGTAACGTCAGGTGTTCTGCGTTATCCAAGAACAGGGGGATCGATAGTTTGTAATGCTCTGACAGCACGTTGATTATATCTATACCGACAAGAATTTTCTGCCCGTAAGATATATCGCTATAGGGTATACCGTTATAAGTTGCCTCACAGCAATCCTCTATTGATCCATTCAGGATCACATTGAACAGTTTGAATTTTACATATTTGAATTTACCATTTACAGCCTCCTCGACAGCCGTACTTTCAGCCGCTTTGTATCGCCCGATCTCATCCAGTGCCTCATCGACATCAGCTATCTTTTGAGCAATATCCTTTTCTTCTTGTTCGAGTTCCTTTATACGGTTTGCGTTCTTAACGATCTGATCAGACTGAGCAAGCTGTGTATCGAGTTCCGCTTTCCTGTCCTCAAAAACCTTCCTTTGGTTGAATAGGGTATTTATTTGCTCACCTGCCGATTTACCAATTTTCTTTTCGGCCTCGGTGATCTGCTTAACAATTCCATTCCACTTATCATCCTTCTCCGGTGGAGTGGTCTTTTTGTTTTTAATAGCTTCATCGAGTGCGGGAAATACCTCATCCCTATATTTTTCACCGTCCGTTATCATAATTTTGGCTCGTTCTAATGTACTTTCAAGTTCCTTTAACTCAGTTTGAGCCTTTTCGATTTCCGCTTTTCCGATCTTGATCAATCCCATAATTTCCTTGCCTTGTTTAGTTAGATCAGCAAGGAATTTCTTTTTGGTTTCTTGACCTTGCGATCTCATATCTTCCGGCAAGTCCTGACCGCAAGTTGCACACTTCTCATTAGCTATTTGATTAGCCATTTTGTATCGTTCCTGAACAGGTTGTAATCTTTGTTTTAATAGCAGTAGTCCAGAATCAAACCCTTTCATTGTTATTTTCTGATTATCAATCGAAGTTTTAGCATTGACTACATTCTGTTCGTAAACAGCCAGCTTTTCGATTATCCCCGCCTTTTTGTCAAGATGCACCTGAATACCGGAAGTGTCATTTTGTAATTCTGTTTCACGGATTGATTTCTGTGATTTCAGATGGTTAAGAGCATCTATAGCCTCCTGTCTTTCCTGTTCACTATCTAAAAATGTTTGACGCTTTCGGTCGATCTTTTCCATTTCCAGTATAGCAACTTCTCTGCTGTTGGTTAGTTTTGAGGTATCTGTTTCAGCGTAATCGTCAACGCTCTTTTGCAATTCATCGATCCTCGGATTGATCTCAGATTGCTCCTGCAAGTATCTTTTCTTCTGACCTGTAAGGACGGACTTGTATTCGTCAACCGTCCGGTTTTTCATGATCTTGATAAGTTCATCAAAACCCTCCGGCTTTGAAGTCTTACCGGCTATATCCAGTAAGACCTCTCTGCGTTCCTTCCATTGCAACCCCTCGGAAAATCGTTTGAGATCAGCAAGTAACTTGAATTTGTCCTCCTCTATTATCTCTCCAATGAAACTCTTGAATTCACTGACCGACTTAGGCACTTCATCTACGAAGCATAGGGTCTCAAATCCAACAACCCTCTTTTCTCGCTTCACAATTCGCTCATGGCTCTCTTTTCTCAAGACATAGGTTGTGCCGGTATCATCTTCGATCTCAGCCTCTACAGCCACCACAAGCCCCTTAATCGGCAAATTAAGGCTGTCAAGCGGTCTCATCTTAAACTCAGACCTGCCTGTAGAATCCTTGCCGAATAAGAGCCATAGAAAAGCATCGAATACGCTGGTTTTGCCTGTTCCGTTTGCCCCCGAAATGGTTGTAATATCTTTAAAGTCTGTCTGAAAAGTCTTAATTCCTTTGAAGTTGTCTATTGTGATCGTTCTCAGTTTCATGTTTTTCCTTTCAAATTACATCCGTTCCAGCTTGAAGCCCTTTTTTGTTTGAGTGAGCAGGACTTTGATTTTCTCTCCTTTTTTTAGCCTTAATGATGGGCAGAGCCTTGTAAACACTGCCTTACAAAAGTATCTTATGGAACTCCCGGTTTTATAGGATAAACGATAATCACCATCACGGTCTGTTTTTAAAATCAATTCTCTCTTAATCATAATCTTTTCCCTTTCAGTTTACGTGTTCCTGTGCGTCTTTTAAAGATAACAGGCCAGCCATTGCCGGCAATGGCCCCAATTCAAGTTCACTTTCCCTCATTATAACAGCGAGTTTATTGTAATATATCTCAACATCCTTCATCGTTATTCCCTCCGGCCCCTTCTGCTTCCATACTTCCCTCATTTCATCTGCAATTTCACTTAATTTTTGAGATGTTTTTTATGCGTTCATATTATTTTTTTAACATTCTCCTACACGCCCTTAGCAAGATATTGCGGACGAAATGACATCTAACCTTTTCAGGACTTTTTTTATACGCTTTGCTAACTAAGTCTTTTTCCGACTGTGTTTTATATCTAAATTGTTCCTGCGGTTTATCCATTTTTTTGCACCTTAAAATATTATTTATATCAATCTTATATAAGTTATATCAAGCTGTCAAGATAAAATAAAATTTATTTTCCTTCTGCTTTGGCTATGGCTAATCGAGCAATATCTTCATATTTCGTTAGGCCGGTCAGCTTTAATTTTAGCCAAGATGTACCACGAGCCGTTGCCGGTTAAATAATTACCCACAAAATCATCACGATACTTCCAAACAGGAGTAAGTCCACAATGGTTTGTTTTATGGCTTGCATATTAGCTCCTTATTTCAGAAATAATTTTAATTGCGTGTTTGTCGCCTGAAGATACCTTTTCCTTTATGTAATTATACATAATTGGGCTTGCGGCTATGAGCCGGACGTTGGCTTCGGTTTCTTCAGGCTTAACAATACTTGTATCCGAAGTAATAAAATAATCACCATTGCAACGCCCTGGTTGAACTGTCCATTTTCCTTGTGTGTGCATATTAGCTCCTTTCTGCTTTGGCTATGGCTGGTTTGAGCCAGCAATGAGCAGATCCGCAACTTACAACGGTAGATGTAGCTCCGTCGCCATCTCTGGGAATCCAGCCTTTTTTTCTCCACCGGTCAATAGCGTTATAAACAGCAAGTCTTGTCTTGCCAGTGATAAGTCGCCGCGTAGAAGAGTATCGTTTGCAATAAGTTTTATCCATTTCCTTGTCCTTAATTGAACTCATTTCGGTTATAGCCCACAATGAGAGGCATCGAATTTCTTGATAGCACGGTGTCGGCCCCAGTACCACTCATTTATAGTGTCAAGTGTCCCGTAGCAGTGGCCTTTATGGATAACTCCATAAGCCTTTATGCCGAATATTTCGCCGGTAGCATTGACAACCATATAAGCCCCTGAATAGCCAACATCAACTTTAGTGTACTTTCTGCCCAGTTTGATAGATGTTTTTACATTGTTGATATTATCTTGGCAGTCGAGCTTGTCTTTGCGTAGCTGCGAGATACGCTCTTCTTCTAACAATTTTGCAAATGCTTCGATTAGTTCCATTTTCTTGCCCTTTTCAGTTAGATTAGTATTTACTTTTATCTTCTATGTATATGATATCATATATATCACTAAAAGTCAAGAGATTTTTTGGAGTTTTTGAAGATTATTCTCCTCTTAATTTTAACCAGTTCTCGAAGAACATGACAGCATCATTCTCGTCTATCATACCGTCTTGATCTATATCATAGCCCAAATCATACCCTGAGCCGATAAACTCTTTACCGTAATGTTTCATAAATAAACCATAGTCGTCTCCGTTGCATATACCATCGAAGTTAAAATCCCCATAAAAATCATCAGGAGCTATACTCAGCACACCATTCTCAACGGCTTGTATCAGCACACAACGCTGTGCTCTGTCGTTATAAACTGTTATGCCAACATCATTTTCTATGGGTACTATCAGGTCAGACCTTAGCGTTATCTGGTCATCGGTTACATCTACTATATTCATTTTGATAGGCATACGGGCCACTATGTTGTTCGGGTCAAGCGAGGTCAGCACCATTGTATGTTCATAAGACCTTACATACTCAGCACACGGGTCATTCATAGTATAATAGTAAGCATAAGGTTCTGCGTATGTAGCAAGGTCTTTTGCTTCGTCCGAATCCTCCGGGTCAACAAGCCATGAACAGGCCAGATATTCAGGTACTTCCCATGTTCTGTAATCAGGGTTGGCACCATATCCATACTTTCGCCAGCCTTGCCAGCCTGCCTCCATCTGGCTTTCCGGTGGCGGTGGCAGATTAGGGTCAGGTAGAGTTATGTTCGGGTCAAACGGCCCAGCCGGACTGCCTGCCGAAGCCGCTGAGGCTGTATATAAATCGTCCAAAGCACACATATACTGCCCGGAGTTTAGATAAGCACTTTCCTGAGATACGTAATACGCATCATAGACAAGGCAAGCTTCATAGTAGCTCATCTCGCCCAAAGGTAGAGGCATCTGAAACTCTAAGTCAGCATTTCCAGTCCAATCGTCCACATTAATTCCATCTTCCGACCGAACGCCTATAAGGAATTGTGCATAGCCCCCCCCATTAGTCCTGATAGAACTGCCTATTTGGGGGTCAATCGGCATCTGTCCACCGGGGTAAACCGAATAATAGGCGTCAGTGGCATGAACACCAGAAGAAGATACGGTGGCACAGTTGACTAAAATCCCTGCCATTGGTTCACCATCGCAAGAGGCCGTTGCTGTAAATCCGAACAAACAGGCGTTGACAGTCTCAAGAGAATATTCCGGGCCAGAAAAAACATCTGGACTTGAGCCATTCAGTCGATAGGTCTGAAAACCATCAACCAGCCTAATGTTCGGGCTTTGGTCATCATCGCAACCACACATTGAAAGTAAAATTATTAACGCCACGGCTATAATAGACCACGTAATTACCTTTTTTGCTTTCATTTTCTTAACTCCTTAAAAAAACTCAATTAAAGCCGGTTTTATAGAAAAGCAAGAAACATACCAAGTGTTACCCATAAGATTTTCTTTTCGTTTTTAGTTAGATGATACATTTTATCCCCTTTCGAGTAGTGTTGTTTTTTATCTTCCATGTAAAATATATCATATATATCACAAAAGTCAAGTAAAAAAGCAGAGACGGGCATGGTCGAGGAGGAGTAAAGAACCAGTACCCGCCCTGCTAACTAAAGACTTTTTTTGTAATAAAAATTCATCAATTGTTTCAATCCCTGATATTCCTTGCTGTCATAAGAACCACCACAAACGTGTAATTTCTTCTTCACTTCCGCATATTTTTTCTGATATTCATTCTTACCCATTTTATCCCCTTTCGGTTAGTGTTAATTCCATCTTCTATATAAATGATATAAATTATATCACAAAAGTCAAGAGGTTTTTCCAATTTTTTCGAGGCAATTCGATAAGTATATACGTTGTATAAGGTTATGTGCGAAAAAATATTCACAAAATATAGGCCGGACATCAACGCAATGCCCGACCTATTGAAAGGAATGATTATGGCAGCGGGGCAACCGGACAGAGATTACCCCGCCTCGGAGGAGGGTATGAAAAGCCTCATAACTTCTTTTCGATCTTCTCCAGTTTTTCATCCATTTTACCAAGAGTTTTATCGAGTTTTTCAAATTGTTGAAACTGCTGCTGTTGGTGCATTTCAAAGATTTCTTTTTCCACCTTATTATTAATATTCTTAGTATTAGTTGATTGCTGATTACCTATGCTTCCTATTGCAATTCCAATCATTACAGCAGCAGCTCCCAACCCATATACTAAGTGGATCAGTTTCAATTTATCCTTAGTGTTTTCCGGCATAACAAAGTCTCCTTTTTAAGTTGTGTGTTCACGTGCTCCTAAAACTGCGGTTGTTGCATTGACAGCAGCACCATTAATATCTTTTAGATTCTTTCGCATTATCTCGGTTGACGTTCCTTTTTTATTAAATACCAAAACCCATTGAGCAGAGTCAGAGGTGTCTATCACCGTGTCAGCTTCAGCTATATCCTTAACCAATTCAATCAACGCCGCCAAACTCCCCGCCGTCCCCGAATGATCCGCAACCAACTCCAACAACACAGCATCAGCGATTGCAGCAACATTCGGATCGTTCAATCCATTTATTAAAGCATCTGTGGTTGCATGTAAGGCTGCTGCCGTTCCTGCTGCATCGGGAACTGTAGTATTTGCTCCGTCAGTTCCTACCATCGAATCACCATCTAATCCTGCAACATCGCCTGCTATTGTCGTAACATCACCTTGCATAGAATCTATCTTTGTCTCATTAGCATCAACTTCAACGATTATCTCAGCCTTATCAGATGTCGCCTCCGTCCTTGTCGGTGGATCATAGCTATTCAGATCGACCAAAGCTGGTCTATATGTTTCACCGTTCCCAAAATTTACACCGCCAACGTAAGGTACGATACTATCCCCCTCGACTATCGTTATCGCACCATTATTAGTATAGACGTTGACATGACCAGTATCGTCTAATGCTACGGCTGTTTGAGCGTCCCGGACAGTATCATCTGGTTTGAGAATCTTCGCAGTCAAAGTCCCTAAACCAGAGACCGGATAAATAACTTTAATTACACCTTCATTAGCCATCCTTCGCTTCCTTTTCGGCTTCTGCCGATTCGATTAAACCAACAATTCTTCCATACGCCAAGATAGTACAACCTTTCGCACAGTATTTTTTTATTAAAGCAGAATCCTCAACCGTCAACTCAGTAACCCCTCCATTTTTCAGGTCTATCGAAAGAGCAAACCGATTCAACTTCTCTTTAGGCTCAACTCCCGCATCATCTGGGTAATTTCCCGATAAAGCATTAATTATCGTATCACCCAACATAACACATTTCTCTTGCTCAACAACTTCTTTCCCAACCACCTTCGCTTTCTTCATATCCTGTCCATCATACTCTTTCAACGGAATTTCAAAATTAACCTTCATACCTTTTCTCCCAAATAAATTATATTGGTGTAACTATCGTTTCGTCTTTTACTAACTGATTTTGTCTCTCTCTCTCCAACCATTCCTGCTTTGCTACCATATCAATAATTGCCTCCCTGACCCACATCTTAAACCATACAAGGTCAGTGTACTTAGGATCACCATTTTCATCTAATGGAACTGCCTTACGAAGTTTATTTGCCTCATTAATCCTTGTAATTTGATTATCCGGTATTTCTGTTTCAATTATCATTTTTTCTCCTATGAATCATCTTTTATATATTCCATATACATTGAAGCAGGGTTTGTTAAAAACCCTCCTATATCTAAATCTGTGCTCGCAACAAAAGCTTGCAATTCTACAGTTTGAGTTGCATTTAGGGAAACTATAATTGTATTTACCGCACTTGTACCCGGAAATGTAGTTATTCTCGAATAAGAAGCGGCTTTAGAATATTCCAAAGGTGCTGCACCATCTATTGATATTCCCCCAATTCCATAATGTCTTATTCCTCCATCTAAGTCAAAATTTATATGGTATCCTATTTTATATAATCCATCTTTTTGTATTGTTACAACTCCTGCCGCTTCTGAATAACAATTTGCATCTGCCTCTACAACTGTATCTAAATCTAAGGTAGTCCAAGCCACAACCCCTGCAATTTCTGCACTTGCATAAGCAAAATAATGCCCCTCTCTGGCTACTATTCCTGACGCTTGAATATCGCCTGTTACATCTAAAGGCATAGACGGTGCATTATTATTTATTCCAACATACCCATTACTACCTTGGACAAACAAAGCATTTGCTTGTCCAACAGCCACCACTCTAAAATCAACATCTCCTCCGTTATTGAAATATATCTCACTACCTGTTGCAAGAAGCCTTACAATACCACCTGCATCAACATTTATTCTGAGTTGATTAGCACCATCCGGCCCCATAGTAAATACATTTCCTCCTGACTTTTGAATAACTAAAAAGGCCAACAATGTACTTGTGGCCCCAAGAGTAAGCCTTGGACTATTACCAGTATAAAGTATCAAACTCGGTCCGCTGGAGTCTATATATATATTGGCATTAAGAGCCAAACGACCTCCTGTTATAAAACCTGATGTATTAATAGTTCCAGTCCCTGCCTCTATATCAACATCAGCACCGCTTATACCTGTACAAAGAGTTATAGCATTGTTGCCCATACTCAAGCCGCCTGTCATTGCTCTTGTACCATCAACTAAAAGATACTGAGTGTGATCATCGTCTCCAAGCCCTGCAATATTCCCATGATCGATAGATCCTTCATCGACATTAAGTGTTACATCGCTGGCTATATTCCCACCACCTGTCAACAGCGTCCCTGCAATCACAGAGACCGTTGTATGGTCTATATGTTCATTAGCCACGTAACCGGCTATGAAATCGTGATGTACAGTTTTAATCATTACGCTTTAATTAATCTTCCCAAAACCAATACATCAACCAGCGAACCCGCGGCAGAAGTATCATTATTTACAATCTGGAATACCTCACCAGCGTCATAAATAGGCGGTAATTCAGGAGCGTCAGCAGGAATAGACAAATGCAGATCACCTCCTGTTAAACCTGCCGGAGAATAAGCGTTGGCATAATCTGTCGGTGCTCCATTCTTGCCAAGATCGATGTCCGTGTTTGTCGCTAAAGTAGTAAACCCTGACGCTGCTGGTTTGATGATTACCCTTTCGACAATACACTGGAAACCAGTAGGCACAGTAAATAATGTCGTTGTCGTAGGTGCTCCAATATTCAGGTCAATATCATCGACTCTTGCCAGTAACGAACTCGCTAATTCTTCCGAAAACAAATCTGTTGCACTCATAACGTACCCTTTCTATATTTGGAAGTGTTGCAATACAATTCCACCATGTAATCGACTTATCAAAACTTGTTTATTTAGCAATGAGACCAGCGGTTTTTGTGCCGCTTTAATCTCCCTGTCTATTGTATCCATTGCACCGTTCGCTACCGATCCCCAATTACTCGATCCGGTATCGAGTTTCGGTAATAGAAAATTAGTCGTATAACTTATCGTCATTTCTTCTTATCCTTTCTTAAATAAGCAATAGCATTTTTGAATAATTCTACGCTGTCCTCAAAAGAACCCAAACCATGATTACATCTTCTACATAGTAATCCACGAATTTGACCAGTATTATGATTATGATCAATACAAAGACGAGATAGCGTCATGCGACCACTTTTTCTGGATCTATAAGTTATATAAGTTTCCTCTTGCTTACAAATAGCACAAACCCCATTCTGTTTTTCAAGCATTTTATCATAATCTTCAACTGTAAGCCCATATTGGGATTTCAATTTGTACTTTCGTATAGTTAACAAAATATCCTCTTTGTTATCTTCATAATATTTCTGAGCTTCCTTTTTTGACCTTGTCCCAGCCATTTTTTCACCTCACTAAAGCTACATAATCAACAAAAAATCTATGGGAAGCAATCCCACCCGGTACATGGTCAAAACCAAAAACAACAGAACTATTTTTTATGTATTTTTCAGAATCAGGAATATCAATAAATCTGTAGTTCATTCCCTCTGTCTGCTGAATTGTCATCCATTCATCGGAAACGCCAGTCTCATAATTGAATAAATGTATCTCTATATGATGAGTTCCGGGATTATATAGTGCTTTAAATACTAAACTGCTAAACCTAATTACATTGTCGAATCTCAAATGCAGATCAAATCCCGGCGTCCCACCACTTTCCTGTATCTCTAATAAGTTTCCATCGTTCAAAACCTGAGTATCTGTTACATCTCCGGTAAACGAACCTGCTACCATAAGAACGATTTCGCTTGCTACAGTATGATTTTCAGGTATTATTTTCATATTTGCTCCAACTGAATCTCTCGACTTCCGATTCCACTATAAGCACTTCCCGGTTTCAATTCAACTGTAAAAGGATTATTCCCTTCCCTATCAGCGTCCTCTATAAGAACGGCCATAGGCTCACCAATATCCGTAATATCGAAGTTATCGTTTGATATTTCCGTATCATCTGTTTCTTTTAATATGACATTCATAGTTTGGATAGACGGATCAGCCTCGTAAGCGTTCCAAAGAATATCTCCATGACCGCCGAGATTGAACCCTGCCGTCTTGCTCCCAAAGTAGAAACTCACTACCACATCGTCCGTTTCATAGGTGCTCTGACCTTCCCTGTCCTGTATTCTCAGAAGTGAAAGAGGTAATGGTCTCTTAAACTTGCCGCTAATCACATAACTCACTGAGGACACAGAAGCTAACGTTTGGATCGAGTTACCGTGAAAAGTCAAAAACTTAAAATACAACGTCCTGCCAATATCCGCATCCTGATAAATGTAACTAAAATCATTATTGATAGTAAAGAACGTTTCACCAGACGTATGAGCTACAGCCTCGGTTCCGAACATTCCCCTTATCAGCCCTGTTATCCTCCATACCCCCGTTGTTTCTGTTTCTTCACAGGTCTTATACGCTATGATCTCATTTCCTATCTTACACAATCTCTGATTATTGAAAAATGCTGCGTCTGTTATCGCCGTATCGAGATCGGTTATCGTACCAATATTCACAAGGAAACTCTCATCGCCTGCATAAGCAACGGCTGTATGAGCAGGTAGATTACTCGATATAGTACCCGTTGAGTTAGTCGTCTCATCGGTTACATCGACTATATTGGCCTGACCTATCAGTTCAAAACTTTCATCGTCATAAGACCTGTAAATATGCCAGCCGTTAGTCTCCTCGCCGCCCGGTACGATTGAAATAGCTAATGCAGATTCAGTCAAGTCCTCCGTGAACGTAGCGGACGGACTTGCTAAAGTAGGTGCAGAATCTTCTACCCTCGATGAGTCCTCGGTAGTATAAGCG